>Ga0209756_1004610_pt1 | contig 10668 bp, 4 predicted proteins | sample ETNvirenome_6_85_FD_184071 | JGI IMG/M metagenome (GOLD analysis project Ga0209756, IMG submission 184071) | Marine viral communities from the Pacific Ocean - ETNP_6_85 (SPAdes) (version 3) | ecosystem: Environmental > Aquatic > Marine > Oceanic | place: Pacific Ocean | collected 2013-06-19
GGCTTTTGTTCAGCATTTTCATCAATCACCCTTTTTCGAGATGCCAACCACCACATCGATTGTTGCTGAGATAGTGGGCCCTCGTACTCTTACGGCACATGCAGAGATCACAGCCCCAGATATTGACACCGTAAGGAAGAGCCTAGGCAAGTGGAGGGAAAAATATCTAACAGATGTTAGAAGTTATGACTGGATTTGTAGCCGGCACAACAACACCACCTAATTATGACTCAAAGAATACGAAGACCACCGAGAGCGCTCAGTACTAGGCTCTCCATACCAGACTGGCGTGACCTGAATGAGGATCAGCCTTTCTACGATTCTGTTACGAATCGATACTGTATCGTAGTTGCCACTGATGCGACTTTTGCAAGTGAAGAGATAATCCGCGAAGCTAGGCCAGTTGCCAAAGAGAAAGGTGTTGAAAACCTTTACAAATTTTATAACAAAATCCTCCCCGTCGCCGCTGGTTACGAGGTGGCGTTGCAGACCGCTACGGCCTCAAAATATCATTTGGATTCACGGCCTTGTTCTACACTTAGATTTTTAGTTTGCGTTAATGCCGACATCTGGGACACTATCCCAAGTGGTCCGATTCAATACCTCCTCCCAGTACCTAAACCTCCGATTGTTTCTGTGGTAAATTACAATTTATCTACCTTACAAAATTTGTTGAATTCGACAGCAGAAAAGCTGGATGAATATTCCGGTGAAATAATTAACAATCAAGATGGGAATGTGAGTCCTGACCTAAATCTCGCCCGCGAGGCCCAGCGCCTCCGCGCTGTTTACCCCAGTTTGCAGAAGATGCTTTTGTTTAACAATATAGAAGTTCTACCGGGCGACGAGGTCTACGGCGGCCAGGTGTTACAATTTAGTTTTACAGAAGACTATACTTTAGATAGTATAGGTATACGGGGGGAAGGCCCCCCAAACGAAATTGCCCGCAAATTAGATATAGGTTTTGCTAGCTTCAACCGTACTTTCCCGATGAAATTTGTGAGGACTCGAAGATACGTCGCAACTTTAAAACAAATGCAAGAAGCATTCGAGTGCCCCACTCCACCACCTTGGTACGAGTTCGTCACCGAGTATTCTCACAAATCAGCTTACGTTATTGACCGTTTTTCGAACTCCCGCCGCGGCCGAGAAATAATAAGTGATGTTAAGAAGCTTTTCAAAGATGAGAGTACAGTCAAGGCCGCCGCCCGTGTCCGCGCCGAAAAAGCCGCCGCAACTACCGCAGCCAAGACAAAGGCCGCAGCCAAGGCAGACGAGAAAACATACTTTGTAGGAAATCTCCTTCTATCTGCCGGAGCCACCAAAGAGGTGATGGACTCCATCAATACTTCAAAAGAAGCATACGAAAAGATATTAAATAAAGTTGATATGAAATATCTGGCAGGCGTTGGAATGCGAATGCTAACATCGGAAACTCACCAAGAGGATTTCAACAAATCACTATTTGAGGCCTCCCTCACAGTTCTAGATTATATTGAGTTGAATCAGGTGGCCACGGAGTGTATAGACCCGAACATCCTCGCCGAATCCGGAGCGTTTGATGATGTGGATAGCAGTTGCCCCGAAGACGTTACTGTTGCGGCTTCCAAAATTGCACAACTAGTCGCAGCCGGTCAGGCGGATAGCGAATGTTTGGGTCGCGCCCTTGAGAAGGTGTGTCCTACTCCTGCGCGCCTGTTTGGTTGGCGAGGCCATGTTGAGAATTTTCTAGAAAAAAACACTAGCACCTTTTTGGCCTACGATCGGGAAAACTTGTGTCCCGAGCCCAAAAAGGACGGCGAAGATTCTCCGTGGGAGATCCCAACCATAAAGTTCCCAACACTCCCCTCCATTACGGACGTCAGCATGGGAATCTGGGATAGCTTTCTCAAAGCTTTGAGGCTTACAACGGACGAATTGGTCGTTGGAACTATTAAAGAAATTTTAGCAATTCTGTTGAAAAACTTTGAAAATATACTTTGTAACTGGAGCGATTTAAGAAGTTTTGGAAAGGACAGGATACAGAGTATATGGGAGGATTCTAAGCAAACCCCCGTTAACCACTTCAAAAGTGCCCTGTACGATTGGGGAATCGACGCGGACGCTCTCCTCGATCCGGCAAAGCCAGGCACGACGCCAGACGAACATATAACCAATTTTATGGACGAGGTTAGCCAGTGCCTCAACCCCGGCGAACTTCGGGCCGCCCTCTCTGGTGAAGAGCTTGGCAAAAATTCAGAAATTATCGAACGAGCCGCCGGAGAGCACTTAGCCGGTCTAGATCCGAGTGATGCTATGGGTGTCCTCGCCCATGCAGCCCGCGATGCAAACTTACGTAATCTAGATGAACGCACTCGGTTCGATGTGGGACAGTATGTTTGTGACGAAATCAACGCTCTAAAATTTGAAGAAAATTTTAGAAATTCATATTCGGATCGAGCTACTCCTGAAGAAATAGAGAAGATGCTAGCGGAGGAACGCCGGATTACTGCTGAAAAACTTCGCAATCTAGCGTCTTTGATGAACTCTCCTTATGATCAGATGTTCAATGACTGTGGTGTGGCCGCTACTCCACCGCAAGATCCTTCAAACTCTTTCATGACCAATGCGGCTGTTGACTCGCAGTTTGCTGGAATAGATAATAGTTTCAGCCAAGAACTCTCTTCTTTTCCGCGACTGTTAACGGTACGGCAATCAGGATACGAGCAGGAGGGCGACTACGATGAGATTTTTAGAGAAGTCGTCGCCGGCGAGGGCTTCGGCTTCCCGGGAGGCCCCCCGGACGATCCCGACCTGCGCGCCCAATACTATGAACAAGCTCACAGGTTCACCAGAGAACGAATGAATGAGCGAGCCGCCGAGAGAGGGGACCAATCCGTAGATCTAACTGTGGTCGAACCTGTGGTTCTCCCGGGCTTACAAAGGTCTCTTGCAAATGAAATTTCCCCCGAAGGATCCCCTGTTATTGAGGTCATACCCGGTCGACCTGGACTTTCGGACCGCGGCCCCGGAGTCGTTTTTAAACTTTTATCCTTTCGTTCCACCCACGACCCGGGTACTTCTACTGGTTTTGCCGAATCTCCGGATATAGTGGGGGTCATGCGATATATAACCAAGAATGTGGGATTACCCCTTCCCGAGAACCCCGACGCGCTCGTCGCCGCGATTCGAAATATAGATTTTTATCAAAAACGTTATTCTGCAGATGTGCCAATAGAAGTTGGGCTTGATGGGACGTTGAAGGTTTCGAGTTTGGGGGGTGTTTCAAGACTTGATGAACAGTTAATACAACATTTGGAGATAAATCGATCTGAGTTTCTTAAAGATGATGCTGAACCACGTCGTCGAACAGCACAGGAAATAATGTTTTCAAATTATATTGCTAACTCGCTCGCCTCCACTTTCGATCTCTCGATATCAAGGTTGGGCAGACAGGGCGCCCGTGGTGGGGTACTTGGGTGGACCGCTGACGTTTTCGGTGCAGTTTCTGATGGTGCAAATTCTTTGTACCTCAAAACTCTAACAAGTCAGTTGGATGTTATAACAAACTTTTTCGCCTCCTCACCGTTGTTTGAAGTTCATCAAGAGCCGCCTCTTAAAGGTCTGTTTGATATTCACCTAAACCAGAGTATTACGTGCCCCATGCCGTCTCAAAGTCGTGACAATATCATGAAAACAGACTATGAAAAAAAACAAACAGAACTCAAATATAACCAAATAATAAGTCAAAGAGAAGCTGAAATTGCCAGCAATCCGGACGCAGAACTCCCCTCATCACGTCCTTTACAGGAGGCAAGTATACCGTCTATTTTGAGGAGCATTGTTAGAATTCACGTCGCGGACATTGCAGTCCGGAATATATTTGCATTATCTGTGTTTAAGGGAAGTGATGCTATATTCAAAGACGATATACTACTAAAATACACAAAAGACTACACTATATCAAGTTTGAAGGAATTCATCAATCTCAATGTGGCAGCTTTTGCAAGGTTAGGTTCATCAATTGATCCTGTTGAGAATTTTGAAAACCAACTAGTAGAGTCCGGACTGGGAACCTTGGAGGACGTCATTGTTGAAGTCTCTTCTGGTGTTTTTGAAGAAATCGAAAAAGTGATGGCCCGCGAGTTTCCCGGTGAAAAAAGAAAGCCGCTAATGCAGACGATCGGGGATTCGATCGGCCTTGTCCCTGTACCAGAGACGACCCAATTCTTCGGCGCTGGGTCCCCCCAAGGCGGCGGCGAACAAGCTTTTAAAATTGATCCATTCCCGTTTCGATTTTATACTCAAGAACACCGTCACGGTGACGTTGAGGATCTCCGAAATGAAACACACTATCGGGCCGGCTCTGAGACTATTTCTATAGGCAACGCCAATAGAATATTCTTACCTCGACCGTTTCGCGAAGATGTTGAACTCGGCTCCCAATATAATCAATATGCGCTGAACGATCGATTTCAGCGTCTAGACGGCGGCTATTTTGTCTTTGAATATTTTATTGAATATGAACCTTTGCGTGGTGTTGATGTACCACACAATGATATATTTTTAACCATGTTTGATGGTAATCTACAAAATGCCGAGTATTCCACAAAACAAGTGGAAAACCTCGAAGCCTTTAAAGAGTATTTCAGGCGAGCAGTACAATTTTATGCCCAGCAGGCCGCCAACGCCCCGGGAGGCGAGCAGAATGTGTTATACGGCCGCGACCGAGGCGACGGTGGCGGCCAAGTGATCGATCTTGAAGAAGCAGCGCTCTTGAGAGGAGAGGGTTTGGATCCGGAAGGTCAACCTATTACACCACTTGCCAAGGACAGGGCTTTCCGCCAAGACTTTCCGGCCATCAGCGACTCGTCGTTCAACGCCAGCGTCCAAATCGAAGAACCTGTCGCGATGGAGGAGATGTTTTTCGGGAACAATACAATAGAGCAGAACAACGCGCCAGTACCTACCCTTTTAAATCGATTTGGGACGAGAAAATTGAGCGAATATTTCGCTAGTTTAAAATACGGGGTTAGGTTGACGTACGTGATTCCTGATAACGTTGATGAAATGTTTCCCCAAATGCTCACGCCTAATGACGGCCGCGGCCTTGTTACTGTTGAGGAGATGGTAGACATCGTCGATCCTCAAAAGTTTGATGATCTTGCTGAAATAAAAAAAGCTTACAAGGTAGAACTTCACACGATTAGTCCGCCCGCCGACGGCCGCGGCGATTTTATTAATGTACGTGAAAAGCAAACTATGTGCACGATACCTCTTGTAGAAGAAATGCGGAACCTTCCTATCGATCGGATGACGATTGCCAATTTTTATGGATCCGAGCCCCTTCATCCCCGAACCCCGCACTGGAATGACCGCAACGGTTATACCGGACTCTCCCGCCGGCAGATATTCAATCCAAGTATAACGAGGCTAAAAGAGAGACTTATTCGTAATAATCCAGATTTTCAAATCTTGTTTGATTTCGCACTAGGAAGTACAAGATTAACTTCTTTGTTAGCTATTTATTGTATGCAAACCGGGACGTTTACAAACAAGTCTCTTAAGAATGCATTTTATAGGACCAAAAAGTCGCTGCTCGCTGCAATGTTCGCCGCACAACCAGATCTTCCGATAGAAGAATTTTACAAAGATGAGGATCCAAGTTTAGCTGCTGTTGGCGGCCCACAAGGGCTTCTTAAGAATCAAGAGAGATTTGCTTCGACATCTGGCCCAAGTGGAAATGCGGCCGCCAAGACGGTCCCCTTCATTATTAAGGGCCTCGCAGAATTCCAGGATCCATCCTATGCATATGCCGCCGGCCTTGACAAGGCTGGACTTCTCCCCGGTGGCTTGGGCCCCACTGCAATGGCATTCACTGCTCCAGCTAACGTGGTGTTAGGAAGTCCCCTTCCACCCGTCACCGGCCTAGGTCTTTCAGCATATGCACTGGGAAAACTCCCTGGTGAAGATGTCTCATATAATGAGAGAACATCGGGCGCGCAGGGCACCCCTACGCCTGAAAGTAGTCAGTGTCAAGATGCACCTTTGGAGGAAGACGAGTAATGGCTAGTTCTGTGATCGGAATTTCACCCAAATTACCCCTTCGCCTGGTTGGAAAGGGCGGGTTCTTGATGAATACTACGTATCCCGAGATGGTGAAGCAGAATATGAAAAACCTAATTTTAACCATCCCCGGGGAACGCATGATGGATATTAACTTTGGAGTAGGCCTACATAGATTCTTGTTCGAACCACAAACTGAAGTAGTGTACGACGACATCAGCACGAGAATAAATAAACAAGTCGAGAAGTACATGCCATATATTCAAATACAAGAAATAGATTTTGAAGTCCCAGAGGATAAAGCGGCCGATGAGAACTTTCTGTCAGTTTCGATAATTTATGAGATTGTACCGTTAAGCGTCGCGGACCGGCTCTCCATCATGCCTCTTCGTCGAGCGGCTGCCTTGTTTTAATTGTGTTTTCAATATTCTGATGAAGGACTAATTAATTAACAAAGCAAAATTTAAATTATGGCTAAAAAAAACTTACCAATAAAGTATACAAGTAGGGACTTTGCCACAATCAGACAGGATCTGGTCGACTACGCAAAAAGGTACTATCCTGATAGTTATCAGGATTATAGTGAAGCCGGATTTGGCTCCCTTATGGTTGACACTGTAGCATATGTGGGAGACATCTTGTCTTTCTATCTTGACTACCAGGCCAACGAATCTTTGCTGAGTTCAGCAGTCGAGTATGACAATGTCATCAGATTAGCTGCGCAACTTGGATATAAATTTCAACCAAACCCAACTTCATATGGTCTTGTATCATTATACATCTTGGTGCCTGCCAACGCTGCCTCTAACGCTCCCGACACAGCTTATATGCCGATCCTTAGAAAGGGAAGTTCTTTTGCAGCGCAAAATGGGGGTGTTTTCACACTCACAGAGGATGTGAACTTCGCAAACTCTAATAATGAAATAGTTGTTGGCCGAGTCAATCCAACCACCGGCACACCAACCTATTATGCAGTAAAGACTCTGGGCCAAGTTATGTCTGGCGAGATGGTTCAGACTTCTTTTATAATTGGCGCCCACAAGAGGTTCATGTCTCTGGATATTCCTGGCTCAAATACTGCTGAAATTGTTAGTGTATTCGATACGGAAGGTCATGAGTACTTTGAGGTTGATTACCTATCTCAAGATGTTATTTACCGAGAAATACCTAACAGGACCACCGACATTGACTCCGTTAGAAGTATTCTTAAGCCAGTTGCAGTGCCTAGACGCTTTATATCCAAAAACGCGACGTCGGGCATGACGATTCAGTTTGGTTATGGTTCTGAGAATGAACGAAAAAACGACTCGGTCGTCGACCCGGCTACTGTAGTGCTTCAACAACATGCGAGGAACTATGTAACTGATGAGACATTTGATCCGTCAAATCTCAATCAGACTGACAAATTTGGTATCGTACCATCAAATACGACATTGTTCGTAACGTCTAGACAAAACAACGCAGCAAACACAAATGTCGCCGCAGGGAATTTAACAACTATCGCAAATCCTATAATAGTCTTTAATGATATTGCATCCTTGGGTAGCACGAAAATGAACCAAGTCATCTCCTCTTTAGAAGTGAGTAACGATAGGGTAATTGCGGGAGATATCTCATACCCCACTTCAGCAGAGATAAAGACTCGTGCTCTTGACTTCTTCGCCACCCAAAACCGGATTGTCACAAAGAATGATTATATTAGTTATGTGTATGCGATGCCCGAAAAGTTCGGAGGAATAAAACGCGCAGCAGTAATCAAGGATACTGATTCTTTCAAGAGAAATTTAAACCTTTATGTTCTCTCCGAAGCTCGCGATGGTACTCTCGTCGCGACGAACAGCGTGATTAAACAAAATTTAAAGACGTGGTTGAACAAAAATAGGATGATTCACGATACGGTTGACATCCTTGATGGGAGCATAATCAATATAGGTGTTGATTTCGAGATCGTCATTGATAAATCGGCTAACAAGTTTGACATCCTTGATACCGCGACGAACAAGCTTGCAAGCTTATTCAAAATACTCCCAGATATAGGGGAGGCATTTACCATTAGCAGCGTTTACAGCACATTGAATAATATTGCGGGAGTGGTGGATACAGTTGACGTTGCGGTCGTTAACAAGACGGGTGGCCTTTATTCGAACATCAATTACGACGTCCCGGGTAACTTATCCGCCGACGGCCGTTTTGTAGAACTCCCGGAAGATCTTATTTGGGAAATCAAGTTCCCGCTTTCTGACATTAGAGGAACAATTCGGTAATGGGCGTAAAGAAGTACATGGCAACAGCCGACAACACTATAACAAATGCTTTCAAGTTTAATTTAACAACTAGGGGCACCGGTTCAAATATGGGCGCTGCCGACATATTGGAGGTATTCCATATATATGCTCAAGCAAATTCATCTTCGTCTGAAAACGAGAGAGTAATAATCCAGTTTCCTATTTCCGATATCACAACAAACAGGAACGACGGGATTATTCCTGCTAGCGGCAGTGTCGATTTTTACCTTCGATTGTATAACGCGAAACATTCGCAAACAGTCCCTCGTGATTTCGATTTAACAATTTCGGCCATCTCCGGTAGTGAGGATGGTACCCCATCCGCCGTCGCTTGGGAGGAGGGCACTGGACTCGATATGGAGGGTTACACCGACCTTACTTACGACGTGAAGGGTTCTGACTGGATCATGCGCGCCGGCGCCACAGCGTGGACAGCAGAGGGGGGCGATTATTATGTCGATGTCTCTTCCTCCTTTACGGCATCTTTCGTGTCTGGTATAGAAGATTTGGAAGTGAATATTACCCCTCTTGTGGAACAGTGGATCAACAGTGCCGGAAATGTTCTTGGCTCAAAAGACAACAATGGCGTACTGATCAAGCTTCGCAACAATGCAGAAGATGCAGTGACATCGTATTATACAAAGAAGTTCTTTTCAAGAACCTCAGAATTCTTCTTTAAGCGTCCAGCGATTGAGGCTAGGTGGGATTCCACAAAGAGGGATGATAGGGGGAACTTTCATTTTAGTAGTTCTGTCGCCCCCGCTGCCGACAATCTAAACACTCTATATCTCTATAATGTGATTAACGGACAGTTGAGGAACATCCCAGCAGTCGGAACTGGAGAGATATGGGTTAGTCTTTATTCGGGTTCTTCTGAAAACAGTGCCCCCTCGTCATCAGCGCTAGTGCTTCCTGTCGGCGGAGGCGTCGCGACCGCTCTTGATACAAATATTACCGGCGGTTATGTCTCTACTGGCATATACTCCGCTTCTTTCGCGGTTACTGGAACAAGTGCTTTGACAAAGGTTTTTGATGTTTGGCACAAAGGGGGGACTCAATTCTTCACTGGCTCATCTATCCCGAAGGTTTTTGCAACTTCTGAATACAACCCTAATCCCACATTCGTGACATCTATAACAAACTTGAAGGATGTTTATTCTACTCGCGAAAGAGACGCAAGGATTAGACTGTTCACTAGAAAAGAGGACTGGAGTCCGACAATATATAGGGTTGCGTCTAAGGCCGCAAACGGAGAGATAATAAATAACGTTTATTATAAACTATTCCGAGTAACAGACGGCTTGGAGATTATACCATTTGCCACCGGCTCTTCAACTCCGCAGGCTGTTGGGAATGCACAATCCTACACAAGGTTATCTTACGACGCTTCTGGCAGCTATATCGATGTTGATATGAATATCCTCGAACCCGGGTATGCATATGCGTTACAATTTATGCACTTTTATAACAACGGTTACAGAGAGCAACCAACAATCTTTAAATTTAGAGTTGAGTAATGGCAGATAATTTAAAAAACCTTTTTGGAACAGACTCAAACCAATTTTTGTCTGCCGAAGACTTGAATTCTGTTGGCGATTCTGTCGAATCTGCCGATTACGTCGATGCTTTTACAACTGATAGAACTCGGTTTATCCCTCCAGTCGATTTCGATGATCCTGCAAACTTTGCCAAATTTGGATCTGCCAAAGACTATTACGTTGACGCGGTAACGAAGGTATACAAAACCTATCCGTATGATGGTTCTGGTGCTGAAAAGCTTGAATATGCAAATAGCTCGTCTTACCTTGACCGTTGGATTCTAAAGGCCAGGTATCCAAAGTCTACTGGCTATGTGAACTTCAATACCGCGCCGACCAATACGTGGATCCAGGTAGGCGAACCAAATACGAAGGAATATATTCATCTTTACGGTGGTCCTGGCACTGGTTCAATTGCCTTGGCAGGAAAACCGTTAGCAGAAAACTTTGCCGGTACCAACGTCTACAATACAGCAAAAGGTCGCGACTCAAATCTTAAATGGGATTGGTCGACTGATGGCAACACTGTGGAGTGTTGGATAAAGCTGGGCGAACTCAACCCCACGACTGAAAATGAATATCAGACCATTTTTCACCTAGCTAACGAGGTTACCCCCAATGCTGGCTCTGCAAGATTGTGGATTTATTATCGAGAACTCCCAGCCGCCGACGGGGGCCCGGGCGCTGCACTCTCTGGCTTTTATGCTAATGTTTATTCCGGATCGGCCGGCGCCACTTCCATAGAGATTCCCCTTTATAGGGTCGTAGATGGTTTAGATTACGCCGCTACAGGATCTTGG
>Ga0209756_1004617_pt1 | contig 10661 bp, 4 predicted proteins | sample ETNvirenome_6_85_FD_184071 | JGI IMG/M metagenome (GOLD analysis project Ga0209756, IMG submission 184071) | Marine viral communities from the Pacific Ocean - ETNP_6_85 (SPAdes) (version 3) | ecosystem: Environmental > Aquatic > Marine > Oceanic | place: Pacific Ocean | collected 2013-06-19
AATTTTTCGAGCCTTCGGCTCTCCAGTTAATGGTAGTATGTCAGTGTGACAGAATTTATATAGGAGTATAAATGCCGTATACAAAAAGTGGAATGAAGAAAAGATATTCGTCTAAGAGAAAGACGAAGAAATAGCAGCCTTCGCTGTACCCTGTCCTGGGTGCGTTAACGAACTTGTAGTAGAAAAAGATGGTATACTCATGTGTACTAATAAGAAATGCAAACAGTATAGGAAGAGACAAGCAGGTGGTTACAAAAAATAAACTCTGTTACGCAGCAGGATGTCATAGACCTCTACCAAAAGGTAGGAGCAAATTTTGTAGTGATAGATGTAGCAATAGAATTGCTATGCAGAAAAAAAGAGCTAAAAAATTAGGAGTCGAATGGAAGCAGGAAGATGATGTTCTTGAAATACCTAGTGAGAAAAAAAATGTCAGTGCAAGGCGTGGAAAAGTTTATCGTGATATTGTCGAATCAGGTCTTGCTCAAGAGATACTTGAGAAAAAAAATACAATCTCTGAAGTCGCTACTGTTTTAGGAACTACCCCAGGTGCTGTCTCTATGGCTTATCAGGCTTTTATGGAAGATACTCAAATTGAGAAAGCAAAAGAAAATTGGGATTTACCTCAAGTTGCAGAAAAATCATTAGAGGACTTCTCTAAGTTTAGAGAGAGATATTTTCAGACAGAACAAGGTATAGCATACGAGACACCAGATTTTCATATCAAGTGGATTGAATCAATATTAAGTACTATAAAGAATGGGGGACAACAGATGATACTATCTCCTCCTCGACATGGCAAGACAGACTTGTTAATTCATTTCGCAGTATGGTTAATTTGTAAGAATCCTAATGTTAGAATACTTTGGGTAGGTGGTAATGAAGAGATAGCAAAGAATGCTATTAGTTCAATACTTGACCAACTAGAAAATAATGAATTACTTATCGAAGAAATTTGTGGGCCTGGCAGGGGTTTTAAACCGAGTTCTAGGACTGGAAAGACCTGGTCGCAAAATGGATTTACTGTTGCTACTCGTACTGTCACTGGTATTAAAAGCCCTACAATGGTTGGGCTTGGAAGAGGTGGAAAGATTCTTTCAAGAGACTGCGACATTATTATCTGTGATGACATTGAAGACCACAGCTCTACTATGCAACCTTCTTCAAGAGATAACACAAGAAACTGGTGGACTACAACTTTGTCTTCAAGGAAAGAGGAACATACTGCAATAGTAGTTATTGGTTCAAGACAACACTGGGATGATTTATATAACCATTTATTAGAAAATGAATCCTGGATTACAACCGTAGAAGAGGCCCATGATACAGCATGTAACGAACCTGATTGGGATGAGAATTTACATAAAGACTGTATGCTTTGGAGTTCTAAAAGAACATACAAATGGTTAATGGATAGAAAGAGAGGAGCAGAAACTACAGGAGGTAGAGCAATTTATGAAATGGTTTATTTGAATGTAGCAATGCCAGATGGAATGGCCTTATTTGACAGGGAAGAGATTGAAGCATGTAGAGACCAGAAGAGAGACATAGGGCATATACCTAGAGGAGTAAGACTTATTGCAGGACTTGACCCTGCATCAACTGGTTATCAGGCCTGTTTCTTATGGGGATACGACTCTGTAGGTGGAAAACTTTATATGATTGATATGAATAACAATTTAGGTGGAGGTATTCCACAAGCATTAGATATTATTAAAGAATGGTGGGAGAAATATAACTGTTCTCATTGGGTTATTGAAGAGAATGGATTTCAAAAAGCAATTAGACAAGATAGAAGTATTAGAGATTTTGCATCTCAACACGGAGTATTCTTAGAAGGCCACGAAACATATTCAAATAAATTTGACCCTGTTTTTGGAGTAACAGCTATGAGGCCTATGTTTCAAGAACAAAAAATTTCTTTACCATATCTAGGATATGAAGCTCAAGAAAAGGTAAACTTATATACGAGTCAGTTAGTGTACTTCTCTTCTGCTAAAAACAAAAGTAAAAGTATAGGTACGAAGACTGACATTGCAATGGCTAGTTGGTTTCCAATGAGAGCAATTAGAAGAATGCAAAAAGAACGATTAGCTGAAGTAGGTACAGACTTTAATCCTAGCTTTTCTGGGTACGAGTCGACTACAATAGACTTAGATGTATGGAGATAAATGCCTTATAATTCGGATGAACTTTACAAAAGAATAGATTACCTCAGAGCTTTTAACGAAGAACAACATATAGATAGGTCAAGAATAAGAGACATAATGAATGGTGGAGAAGCAGCAGTAAAAGCGTTGCTAGGAAACCAGGGAATTGATTTTCACGAACTCCCTGCACCTAATATGTTTTTATCTGCACTTGAAAGATTCGCTCAGAAATTAGGAAGAAGCCCAGATTTAAAAATTGATATTGTAAACGACAAGGACTCAGAGAGGGCTAAGAAGAAAGCTGAGAAATTAGAGAGAATTGTTTTATCTTATGATGAACACCAGAAACTAGATTTACAATTACCACAAGTTGGTAGATGGTTGCCAGGGTATGGTTTTGTAGTCTGGGTTATAGGATATAAAAATGATAAAGAAGGAAATCCGTATCCTTGTGCTAAATTACGAGACCCATTTAGTTGCTTCCCAGGATACTTTGGTAATGACCAACAACCAGAAGAACTAGCTATTATTAATAGGATTCCTAAATCTACATTATTCAAACAATACCCAAATGCTCAAGCTGCACTTCAGGAGAATGAGGCTTCAGAGTCTGGAGTATCAACATCTCTGTGGGGAAGTACAGAAAATAGAAGTTGGACTAATTCAAATGGTTCAGGTGTCGTTGTATGTGAATACTATGACGAAGAGGGAACTTATGTTTATCTACCAGGGCCAAAGAAAATAATTGATTTTATGCCTAATGTACTGAAGAGTGGGCCTTGCTTTGTTATAGCGAAAAGGTTTGCTTTTGACCAGATGCAAAGTCAGTTCCAACATGTCATAGGCCTAATGGCAAATATGGCAAAGATTAACATTCTTGGAACTATTGCTATGGAAGATGCCGTGTTTACAGAGACCAATATTATTGGTGAAATTGAATCAGGTAAATATAGAAAGGGTAGATTTGCAGTAAACTACTTAGCTCCTGGTTCTCAAGTAAGTAAACCAGTTAACAATCTCCCATATCAATTATTTCAACAAGTAGATAGGTTAGAAAGACACTTACGAATTGGTTCAGCATATCCAGTATCTGATGACGGACAATCTCCAAATTCATTTGTTACTGGAAGAGGATTAGAGGAACTAGGTCAATCTGCTTCTATGCATGTTAGAGAATATCAAACAGTCCTTAAAGATGCTTTAGAAGAGATAGATGCTAAGAGGTTGGAATATGATGAGATTATGTATGGAGATTATAGAAGACCTATCGCAGGTATGCATAAAGGTACTGCATATAAAGAAAGCTACACCCCAAGTTCTGATATAAAAGAAATGTATAAGACCAGAAGAGTCTACGGTGTTATGGCAGGATTTGATGAACCACAAAAAGTTATAACTGGTTTGCAATTACTACAACAAGGTATTATAGATACTCAAACTCTCCAAGAGAATCTTGATGGGTTAGATAACATAACAAAGATACAACAGAGAATAAGTTCAGATAAAGCAGAAGGTGTCTTATTTGAATCGCTGATGCAGAAAGCTATAGAGGGAGACCCTAAAGCATTAATGGCAGCTATTGAAATAAGAAAGAACCCTCAAAATATGACAGAGATTTTAGACAAATTCTTTACAGCAGAGGAACCAGAAATGGCACCAGAGGAATTAGCAATGTTACAACAAGCTCAACAAGGTGGGGGATTAGGCTTAGGAGGTTCTCCAGTACCGATAGACCAAGTACTGGGAGCTATGGGACAGCAACCACCAGTTCCAGGAGGACCAGTTGGATAATATAGATGAAAAGTTTTACGATATAATTAATGGAGAAGATTGGGTAGAAGATTCTGCAATAGATGTATCTCCAGGAATATATGGAAGTTTATTAATACCTTCACCAATGCCTGGTATTTGGTTAAACATAATGTTTGTAGATGGACCAGAACTGTTTGATACAGGAGATATAGATAAACAATGGTAAGAAAATCAGCAGTAGATGGAGCATATCAAGACGCAGTTCTTAAACCTATTCCTGACCCAGGTACTTTTGGTGGAAGAAAACAACAAGAAGAACAAATAGCAGCAGTACAACAGGAAGTACAAGATACTGGTGGTATGCCTAATGTTAGAAACATGCCTCAACCTATGAACTTAGCTGCTCCTACAAATAGAGGTTTGGAACCTATAACAGAAGGAGTTCCTATTGGACCAGGTGGTTCAGGCCCCCAACCTATGGAGACAGATACTGCTTTTAATTTTTTTAGAGTCAGTTGGGAGAAAACTGGAGACCCAATATTTTTGGAGCTAATGAATCACATGACTGGAGATGATGAGGGAGCAACTTCTGTGGGAGGAAATATTCCAAAAGATGTATTTGGAGCTTAAATGGACTGGAGAGCCTTTATTTTTCCTGACCCTGCAGCACAAATGTATGTTGCTAATGAAACATCAGCTAATTTAGAAGAACAAGAATTTTTTAGAAATACATTAACACCTGAAATTGCACAAAACAGTGCAGGAATAGCTAAATCATATCCTTCAATGGACCCAAGATTAAATATGTATGCATCTATGGCAGGTCTTACAGAGAATGATAAAACTACATTTGATATTGCTAATGTACAAAATGATTATCAAATAAAAGAAAACTTAAAAAGTATTACAGAAGTTTCTAAAGCAAAAAGAGCATCTCAAATGGGTATGCTTTTATTGGATATAGGATTTCAACCTGTATCAAGAGCTTTCAAATCTGCTATGGTTGCTGCTCAGGAAACAGGGGTATCCCCATTAAAAGCAGTTGGAACCAATGCTCTTATTGGTATGGCAAATTTACTTCCTCCTTTTGTAGCTTCTCAGTTTATTGCATCAAAGATAAGAGATGATGATTTTACTTTCCAAGATAGAACTAGGAGAAAATTACTAGGGGATAATTTTGCTAATTCGTATGAAAAAGCAAGAGATGATTATGGACCAACAGCATTTAACAGAGCTTGGGACGAATATAAAGCAGGTAGAGTTATAAACCTTGGAAAAGGTTGGATGCCTAATTCAGTAGAACTAGAAGAAACAGAACAATACAGAAGGTCAGTCAGTGAAGGAATGACTCACGAAGCAGCTTTAAGAGAAGCTGAAAAGACTTATGGAAGAGAATTAACACAAGAGTTCAAAGAAGATGAAGACCAATATAAATTTAAAACAAAAAAAGCAGGTCTTGTAAATATTTCTCCTGGAAGAGTTGTTGCAGGTAACTTCTTTACTAAAGAAGATATGGGATATGCTATAGGTTCAACTATTGTTGATGGTGCATTTAGATTAGGTGCAGACCCTGTTAACTGGTTACTTGCATATGCAAGTGGAGCCAAGACAGGACTAAGGACAGTTGTTAATAAAGAAGCTCAACAAGAATTTAAGAATGCTGCTCCTTTGTTAATGAGACTTATAAATACTTTACCAGTAAATGTTGGTAAAGGTGCTGTAAGAGTAAAAAGAGTAGGTGGAGAAGTAGGAAAATATACAGCTAAAGAAGCTAGAGCATTACAGTTTGGAAAAACAGCAGACGCATTATTAGAAACAAAAAGAGGAACAAAGTTTCTTCAAGCGTTAGCAGAGAACAAGAAACTTCCTAGGCTAAAAGAAGTATCTCAATTAAATAAACTTGATGACAATATCTTAATGCTTCTTACAAAACTGGATGACCCACAAGATATCAAGAGGGTTCTTAAAACATTATTAGATTCTGAGAATCTTAATATGAAAGAGTTAAGACGAATCCCTTCTATAAGAAAAGCACTAGATGAATTAGGAAGTCTTTCCGAAGTCGAAGCATGGGATATAGCACAATCAGCAGGAGCTTTTAATAAGTTACCATTTCAACAAAATCTAATTCCTCAAACTTTTAATCAACTCTTGAAAGCAATGAGTGGTGGTAAAACAGATGTAGCTAAAAACTTAGATTTATCTTTAGTAAGAAGTAGTTTATCTAAATTGTCAGAGGTATTTAGTTCTACAGCAAGAGATGATGTATTAAATGGAATTGTAGGTTTAGGAAGTGAAGCTAGGTATCTTGCACCTCAGAAATTATCAAGGTGGTTTGATTTAGCACCTAAGAGAAGATTGAGTATTCATAATTTAGGTGAGTCATCAAACAACCTCTATTATTTAATGAAATCAGGAAGACTTGCTGAAGACAGAATGCATGACCTTTTAGATAGAACATTAATGTCACAAACACAAGGAGAATTAGATAATGTTTATAAAGAGGTTCTTGATGAAATTGGAGATTCAATTGTACGAGCTAACCCAGATTTAAGAGGTAGTGAACCTGAGATGAGAAAAGCTATGAAATTTGTATTTGACGAAACAATGGAACTGAAGAAATACTTTGTAAATGAAGATGGAAAGTCTATGTTTTTCCAAGGGAGTAAGCAGAGAAGTCTACCAGATAAATTCGGTGACGCACAGGCTATTGAAGCAGCACCTACTGCAATGCTTATATCTCAGTTTATGGATTCAGGTACTCAAATGATTGATTACATGGAGATAGAAAAAACATTTAGAACATTTAGAAGGCTTACTGGAGAAAAGGGAAGTATAAAATCTGAATGGCTTAATGATACTACCATTCCTGCTTTAGACAGAATGTTCCTAAGATTTAAGTTGCCTAAACGAGGATTATCAACAAAAGGTATGGCAGCAAAACTTAAAGGAGGAGAAGCAGGGGTATCTTTATCAGGTGAGGGAAATCTCCATGCTATGGATATGTTATATCAGGATTTTGTTTCTAATGTATTAAAACCTAACTGGATGTTGAGGTTTGCTTTAACGCTAAGGGTTACACCAGAAGAAGCATTAAGGTGGGCATTCAATGGAGGTAGGGGTAGTTTAAGACATCCTTTGCAATATTACGGATTACGACTTCTACCAGGAAAACATTTAGAAATACAAGATGTTACAGGAGATGTTCTTTGGTCAACAAGAATAAAAAAGAAAGAGTATGAGTTTGTTTCAGAGATATTAGGTGATGATTTCAAAAAAGCTGCAGAGATAGATTATGAAACTGTAGAAAAAATAATGAAGTCTACAAAAATTGGATTTAACGAAACTATGGATGCTTCTGATAATTTTGTCACATGGGCCGTTAGAGGTAGAGACGGAAGAGATATGATATACGATACAGCTAAATCTATTAAGTCTTTAAAGCCTTTGAAAAAAGATGCCAGATTTAGTATTAAAAATGTTAATAAAACATTTTTTACAGAAACAAGTGAGAACTGGAGACCTTCAGGTGGGGGAACATTTGATGTTAAAACAGGGAACATAATAGATAACAATAATATTTTTGGTTCAGTTTCTCCTTACAGAAGTTTATCTCGTTCAGTAGATGAAGATACAATCAGAGGGATACAAGAAGCAAGGAACTTAAATCGAGATGATGCTCTTAAATACTTTATGGAAAATGAATGGTTGTCTCCAAAGCATAAAGAACTACTTGCAAAAGAAGACCACTATATAGGTTGGTTTATGCAAGAAGTCAAAGATGACGTAGGGAAAGTAATAGGAGAAGAATTAGTATTCGATATTTCTGTTGGCCTTAAATATAGTGCAAAAGCAACAGGTAAAGAAGTTGAAACAGCATTAGTAAACTTATCTATGATGGGAATAAAAGGTGTTCAAGATAGTGCTTATATAAGTCCTATCGCATATAAGCAAATATTAAACTCAGTAGATTCAAGACCAGTATTACAGAGGTGGTTAAAAGCTATTGGTAGCCCAGATGACCAAATGGATGGAGCAGCTTTATTAAAATTCCATGATGATTTTATTCTTGCACGAGGTAATAACAATGTTGCAAGAAAAGAAGTATTAGAATCTATGTACGATACAAACTTTGATGTAGCCAAAGCCGTTCTTAGAAAAAAGAGAGGTGTTGGGAATGCAGCTCCTTCAGGAACATGGATGCCACATACAGATAGTTATATGACAGCAATGGCTTCTAGGGCAATGAAAGAGTTGTACTCTACTAGCCGAAGAACGAGTAGAGCATTAAAAGATGGCATGAAGATGGAACATAAATGGATAAATGCAGATGATGGTGCAAGGATAATAAATCCTAAATATGAACAAAATGTAATACATCAGTTGTTATTACATGCACAAGACCCAATATCTGTAAGGATTGCAAATTATGGTATAGATGACACTGTTAGGTGGCTTATGGAAGACCCAGAAGGAGTAAGATTATGGAATATAGTTCTAAAGGAATCTGATGAAAGACTTGTCCAATCAGGAGAGATTGCAAAACTTACACAAGCAAAACATATCAAAGAGAGATTAGAAGCTATTCAATGGAGAATGGCTCGTCTTCTTGGTCAGGAAGAAGATATATATATTCAAGGTAGAAAATCAGGTAGAAGATACGGAAACAAAGGAAGAGAAGCTAAACAAAGAGGGGAACTTAGTGAACAAGTTACTTTTGTACATAAAGATGGACCACCTCTTTATTTTTCAGATTTAGACAAAGTTAAAGCAAAATCAGGATTAGATTTTATCAAAAACAGTGGATTCAGAAATGGAATAGATTTTAGAGAAGATTGGATGATGGCTACTAATGGGAGAGGTGGTGTTTTTTCTGGGAAAAATACAACTGCAGGTGCAGTTGGAAAATATTACAAACAATTTTATAAAGAAGTAATTGGTGATGAAATACAGTATTACCCTGCAAAACTTGAGGGTTCATTTATGAGTTTAGGAGATGTATCAGATTTGCAACAAGCAGATACTGCATGGCAGTATGCAGCAGGTAAATGGCAAAGAGGTTTACAGTATGCTTACAATGCTCTCTTAACAGGGCCTTCAGACCTAGTAAATAGAGACCCACTGTTTAGAATGGCTTTATATGAAAATGGAATTGATGGTATTAAACGACTAACAGTTACAGAACAAGTAGCAGAAGACTTTGCTAGAGGTGCTGCTGACCAGTTGAGGGGAAGTAAATTTGGGGAACAGATATTAGATGATATATATAAAGCAGTAGAAGATGGAAAAAGATTGGGATTCAAAACTGCAGAAGATGGTGCTTGGGATAGTTTAGATGATTTCCAAAAGGTATTAGAAAAGAAAGCTATGGATACTGTAATAAACTTATTGTATTCAACTAGCAATAGACATGTATTTTCTGACATATTAGGACGATATGTTCCATTCCCAGAGATTGGAGCTGAGGTGTGGAAGACATGGGGAGGATTACTTGCAAAGAACCCTCAAGCATTTAACAGGTCAAGAATGGCTTTTGATGCAGGTGAAGAGGGTAAGCCTTGGGATGCTTCAATGGGATTCTTTTTCAAAGACCCTAAGTCTGGGAAAACAATGTTTACCTATCCAGACATAAATCAAGTTTTTCAAAAGTCAGCTTTCGGAGAAGATTTAACTAGCCAGGGAGTTAGGGTTAGACCTGCAGGTTTTCTATCTGGACTTAACTTAGTAGCTTCAAACGGTTTACTTCCAGGGTTTGGTCCGAATGTAACAACTACTTTAGCCTTTTTAAGAAAAGTATCAGGACCTCTTCCTAAAATGTTTGAAGATGCAATATTTGGAGACTATCCACCACCAAAAGGATTTGAGGAATTTAAGCCTCTTCCAAGTTCTGCTGAAAAAATATTAATAAGTAATAATAGATTTATTGAACCATTTAGTCCTGAGTCTAATGATTATTACAATAATGCATATTCATCATCAGTAATAGATAGTATTGCTGCAATGTATGCAAAAGGACTTATCGACCCTACAGATGCATCACAATCTCAGGAACAAATAGATAAAGTTTTAGAGGCAGTCAATAACCAGTGGATTATAAGAGGACTTGCACAGTTTACTTTTCCTACAGGAATACAACCTCGTATAGAACTACAAGATAAAAATGGTGATTGGTGGTTTGTTCAAACATTGGTTAAAGATTACCAAGGTATATTAAAAGCAAATAACTATGATTATCAAACAACAACAGACCAATTCATAGATAAATATGGAATTAACCCAATACCTTTGACTCAGACAAAATCTAAACCAAGACAGAAACTCCCTACAAGAGAATCTGCAGTAAGATTCTGGACTGAGCCAGAGAATAAAGAATTATTAGATGATAACCCAACTGCAATAGCGATATACCCAGACAATTATGATGACCCTTACGAATGGACAAGAGACTGGGACTACATAAAAGAGTTTTACGACCCTAAAGATTGGGACCTACTCTTTAGACAAACTATGTTGGAAATGGAATACTCTGCGTTCTGCGAAAGAGTTAAGGTTTATGGAAAAGCTAATAGGAAAACTTCTGCTTGGGTTCAAGGTGTTTGTGCTAATAAAAGACAGGAACTGGAAGCTAAAGCTCAAGTAGTAGCCTTTGAACCGTTGGGAGTTGGTGAAGTACCAAGAGATAGTAAACAAAACATATTTGATTTATATAGATGGCAAGAAGACGAAAGATTAAAAAATACTCCAGAATTTGAACCACTT
>Ga0209756_1004619_pt1 | contig 10660 bp, 13 predicted proteins | sample ETNvirenome_6_85_FD_184071 | JGI IMG/M metagenome (GOLD analysis project Ga0209756, IMG submission 184071) | Marine viral communities from the Pacific Ocean - ETNP_6_85 (SPAdes) (version 3) | ecosystem: Environmental > Aquatic > Marine > Oceanic | place: Pacific Ocean | collected 2013-06-19
CGTCTCGTGGCAAAAACAAATTAGGAGTTTTTATGAGACAGGTATTAGATAAAACTTTAAATAAAATATTGTCGCGCAAATTGATGGTGTGGGTTACGGCCACAAGCTTTATGTTTTTGGACGTTGTGCCCCTAGAGTCGTCAGACTGGGTAGCAATATCATTGGCGTACATTGGCCTCGAAGGCCTAGCTGACATCGCAGCTAGATGGAAACATGGGCCCGGCTGATATGAACAAAACAACACGTCTAGAGGTTTCTTTCGAAGAAGTAATGGAGATCGTCAGAGAGGCACACCAAGAGGCATGGAAAAACACCATTTCTAACATCCAAGATGAAGATATGAAATTGAAAGCCTTTGCTGATACTGCCACTATTAATAACTTTCTTAATATGTGCGATATTATACATCAGCGTTTCGTGCAAATATATAATATAAAGGAATGATTTATTTATGAAACTTACAAAGTCAAGATTAAAAGAACTCATTAAAGAAGTAGCAGAAAGACATCTTCCAGACATGGGAGATACTTTTTCATCTCTTAATGAAATACACGAACCTGACGAGGAAGAAAGGCGAGAGTGGGCTGACATGATTGATAGAGATGTCAGCGCTCTGCAAACTACACTAGAAGAAGCTTCCGAGGCCCTCGGCGGTTTGGAGCCTCACCATGAACAATTGTTGGATACCTTAAGCCAATTGGAAGAAGAGCCTGAGCCCGAAGATGATTACGAAGAAAGTCTTAGGCGACGCTATGATAAAGAAGAGGCCACGGCGCGCCGAGAAGGTCCGTCCACTCCGATGACACCAGAAGAGAGCGCGGCCCTTTGGGGCGACGACGATGAAGATTGGTAAAATGAGTTTCTTAATTATTAAAAAGTTTCTAAAAAAATGCTGGGCATGGCTAAAACACAATTGGAAAGCACCCTTTGTTGTGCTGTTTGTTTTATTTACATGGGTCGTTCTACGAAGAAAGAATGTTGCTGAACAAATTTTAAAGATTCGAGAGGCCAGTTACAAAGCACAAATTGATGAAATTAGCCGCCTTCACAAAGAGGAGCTTAAGAAAAGAGATGAAATCTTAGAACAATATAATAAAACAGTTTCTAACCTTGAAAAAGAATTTGTCAAAGACAACAAAGAGCTGGATGAAAAAGAGAAAAAATCTGTTAAAAAACTTGTTGAAAAATATTATAATGATCCTGATACCTTAGCTAAAAAGATTAGTGAAAGCTTCGGATTTGATTATGTGGAGAACGAATGAGATTAATGATACCGATATTAATTGCTATGCTGGCCTTCCCTGTACACTTGTTTGCTGATACACCAAGCACCCCAGACGAGACAGCAAAAGTTACTGGCATTAAAAAAGGAGAGGAGGCCCCTTACAACGGAGTGCTCTTAAATACCGCGGCCGCCGCGAAGATTTTTGCAGACAAAGATTTTTCAGCACAAGAGTGTATATTGAGAATCAATTACGAAGTCGAGAAAGAAAAGCTTCGAATGCAATTACTTCTAGACACTACAAACGTTAGCCTGGAGACGCTAAATAAAAAATACACAGCAATCATTGACATTAAGAACAATGAAATCGACAGACTAAGCAAAGTAGCTCTTGAAAATTCAAATGATTATTCTACTTGGTGGGCTGTTGGGGGTGTCATTGCGGGTATTGCACTAACAATTGCTGTTGTTTACGCCGTGGAAGAGGTTAAGTAATGGCACGTGGCGGCAGTAGCAAATTTTCATTAAAACAACTATGGAATTTTATATTAGTAAATACAAATGTAATAAAGATCGATCAAATTGAGGAAAATACGGTTGCGCAGCCTGGCGCGCGCATTTTATATCATGGAACTGGTGACAATGCTGATGGAACGGTTGACGCAGGCTATGTGTATTATTTGTCTGGTTCCGATAACTGGGTTAAAACAGATTTTACAACTTACGCAGCGTCCGGACAGGGAAAATTATTGGGCTTCACATTGGGTACCCCTACCGATACAATAAAGTGGTATCTTGGAACGGGAACGAGGCTAACACCAGCCGATGGAGGGATATTATTAAGAGGCCAAGTGCGCGCCCACGTATGGGGGAATTCCACCGACGGCCCTTTCGTAGGAAGCCCTGTTTATGGCATTAGACATGCCGGATTTCCGGGGCAGATGGTGTGGAACCCACCAACGCAATCAGATCTTCTTTTTCCAGCCAAGCAAGAAGTTGAGAAGCCGCTAGGAATAGTGTTGAAAATTATAGATGATGATTACGCCCCATTCCTCCGACACGTGTTGCTAGATTTTAACCCTGATCATTCTTTTAACACAACACCACAAGAAGCTTCCGTACGTTATACCATTGCCTCAGATCAAGGAGGGGGTTCCGCAACTATTTCCGGCCTTGAAATAGCAAGAGGTGTAATTAGAGGCCAGCCTAGTGGCGACGTAAACTGGACAACAGAGTCTAAAACAGACATACAGGCTGTTCTTAATATGAGCATCGGCAACTCTATGTTACAATTTTCAATTATTAACGAGGCCACTGACGGAACCTCAGACATTACATTAGTGGCAGGAACAGGCATGTACGGAATAACAGGCAGCGCAGTAATTAAGGCACGAGATACGGCTGATGATGCAAACTCTTCTGGTTCGGCCCTGTTTGGGTTGCACCTGCGAGGCAATGGAACTGATATGGAAATATTGCGTCTGGCGTAAATAAATCTTTTTAAGTGAAAATCGTGAATCCAAAAGATCTTAATAAAATAGCAGAAATTGAAAAAGCCATTGCAAAAAAATATGGCAAAGAAACAGTTGCTAATCCTAAATCATTCTGGACGGATGAGAAAGAAGAAGAATATTTAGAGCAACTCAAAGAATTTTATAAAGAGGAATATAAAAAAAGAGAACAAAAAGAGAAAGTTGAGAAAGACGGCTTTTTCCTTCCCAAGAATCTAATTACTAAGAAGAATAAAAGGAAATGCCCCGTTTGTGAAGTATTTTCTTTTGAGATCAAAGACGATCTCTATATGAACAAGTTTGAATGTTGTTTTGATTGCTACATCAAATATGTTGAAGGTCGTAAAGAAAGGTGGCTAGAGGGCTGGAGACCAAAAAATGAAAAGACGAATAATACGAAAGAATAAAAAGAGAATTGATCCACGATATTTTTTATACGAGCAGCTTGAAGATGAAGGTGGTGTGGAAGGCTATGATGAAGATGCTAGTGAAGGCGACGATGAAGGTGGCGAATCTGATAAGCTAATATTTTCTCTAGCTCAACTAGTTGCTGGTGACATTTGTAGAAACGCATTAGAGGTTTCCAATGCACTGCGGGCTTTGCGCGATCATCGCCCACAATGCCCACCAAACAAAGCGGAGTGCGACGTCGAGGAATCAAAGGACCAGTATTATAAATATATATGGGATACAGAAAAGATGACTGATGAACTGAAAGGGACCGACACACCAAAAGATGCTGATGAAGTAGCATGGTCTTTTATTAATCAAAATGTAAGACATATAGAGCGCATGCATAGAGAGTCGGATGTGATAGATCAGGATCATCTAAGTCAGAAAGTTAAAGAGCTAGCAATGTGCCCCGAAGGCGACAGGCGTTTCCGGTCCCATGACGCCTGGGTTGAATCCCATGGCGGCCAAGCAGAAAAATTTTAAAGGAGCAAAATTAAATGGCAACAGTATCTGTAAATGACATCGTAAAAGGTTTAGCGCAAGCAGCGGCTAATGCTTATGATGGCTCACAATATGAAAAATATGCTGCTGATGGTAAAGCACGAAAAATTGGTCTTAAGCGCGAAGAAGGAGATGCCGTTCTTGATTCGAGAGTTATGGATGGTTTCAAGATTCGCATCACTGGCCCGAAGCTTATTGTCACTTATCAATGCGAGTTGTCTATCAAAGAATATCACAACTCTAAACTCGATGAAGAAATTGAACATACCTATAAAGACATCGCAGCGTTTTTAAAAAAAGAATATAAAGCAATCACTGGCAATACGTTGACCCTCAAATCAGATGGCGATGCTGATGTTTTAGTGCAAAACATGTCTAAGGTTCGTACCTGGGCCCAAGCTAAAAAAGTTTATACTATTGGCGGTGTGGGCGATTTAGATACTGTTGGGGATAACAAGCTAGAGACGCCCGAAGAAAAGTTAAGATCGGCGGTTGAAAAGTTTTTAGCGATAGGAAAAGATAAATATCCTGGCGCTAAAAAGCCCAGCAACTCTAAAGCACCAAAAGATGCCAAGAAAACAAACAATGCCAAAGCGTAATGAGTTACAAATTAACAAAAAAAGAAGTTTTAAAAGAAGTTTTAAAATGCGGTAAAGGCTCCCAGTACTTTATTAATAATTACGCTAAAATACCTCACCCTGGCCATGGCCTAATTCCATTCAAGACATATGATTATCAAGATGAATTGTTAGAAAATTTTGATGACCATCGCTTTACAATTGTTCTTAAGGCGCGCCAGCTTGGCATCTCTACAATTGTAGCTGGGTATATTGCCTGGATAATGCTCTTTCACCGCGATAAAAATGTTCTTGTCGTTGCAACTAAATTAAACACAGCGGCAAATCTAGTTCGAAAAGTTAAGGGAATTATTAAACACTTACCAACTTGGTTGAAAATAGCCAAAATTGACGTTGATAATAAAAATTCATTTGAATTAAGCAATGGATCCCAGGTTAAAGCTTCGTCTACCTCTGCTGACGCCGGTCGCTCGGAAGCATTGTCGTTGCTAGTGGTCGATGAGGCCGCACATGTCGACGGTTTAACTGATTTGTGGACTGCGCTCTATCCTACGATTTCTACGGGTGGTCGATGCATTGCTTTATCAACTCCAAATGGTGTAGGGGAGTGGTTTCACGAGACCTATATTAAGTCTGAGAGTGGCCAGAACGAATTCTTTCCTGTTCGTTTGATGTGGCACCAGCACCCAGACAGAGATCAAGAATGGTTTGAAACAGAAACTAAAAATATGAGCAAAAGACAAATTGCACAAGAATATGAGTGTAATTTTAACACATCGGGCGAAACTGTCATTGATGGAGACGATATCCAATGGTTGAAAAAAAGAATTCGGGAGCCAAAATATAGAACTGGTATCGACAGAAACTATTGGATTTGGGAAGAGTTCAATCAAGAAAATACTTATTTGTTAGTTGCCGATGTTTCTCGCGGAGACGGCGCCGACTTTTCTGTTTTTCATATTTTTAAATTAGAGACCATGGAAATCATCGCAGAGTATCAAGGAAAGGTAACACTAGATTTATTTTCTGAGATAGCTTATAACGCTGGCCGAGAATATGGAAACGCCATGATTGTCGTAGAAAACAATAGTGTAGGGTTTGCTGTATTAGATAAGTTGGCGGACAGGGCATACCCCAATATATATCATTCAATTAAATCATCTCATGAATATATTGATCAATATCAGGCGGAAACAACTTCAAGCGCTATTGCTGGGTTTACAACATCCCTTAAAACTCGACCTTTAATAGTAGCTAAGTTTGAAGAATTTATAAGAAATAAATTATTAACTATTTATTCTAAGAGATTAGTTAATGAACTAGATACTTTTATTTGGAAAAATGGAAAACCCCAAGCACAACGAAGCTATAATGATGATTTAATTATGGCTTGTGCAATCGGGTGCTGGGTGCGCGACACAGCTTTAATTGAAAATCAGCGAGATTTAGAGTATAAAAAAGCATTTTTAAATTGTATAATAACTAATAATACAAAACTTGATACTCGAATACCTGGTATGAAAAAGCCAAATCAAACAGAAGCGTTTGAAAAAATGGTTGATGAGAAAAAGAAAATGAAAGAATTTCTTTGGTTATTAAAAGGATAGGTTAAATGGCCCCCAACAATAAAAACAATAAAAACCCTCGCAATGCAAACACCCCACTTTATAAAAGGCTAACTAAGCTTTTTTCTGGCCCCCTAGTTAATTACCGTTCACAAAATACCAGACAATTGCGTCGCCGCCGCCTAGACAAATATTCAAAAACTTTTAAAGACGTTTCTGGCCAAAAGTTTGAAAGAGTCGGCTATAGTCCGTTTGATAACCATTCATCCTATATGATGGGAACGCAGTCGCGATTACAACGGTATGCAGATTTTGATCAGATGGAGTATACTCCTGAAATATCTTCTGCATTAGATATTTATGCCGATGAAATGACTACTCACACGAGTATTAAAAAAGTACTTCAAATCGATTCGAATGACGAAGAAATAAAAGGCATTTTAGATACACTTTTTTACAGTGTTTTAAATATTGGATTTAATTTATTTGGCTGGTGTCGTACAATGTGCAAATATGGTGACTTTTATTTATATCTTGATATTGATGAGAGATTAGGGGTCAAGCAAGTTGTTGGGCTTCCGAGCCAAGAAATTGAACGCATGGAAGGGCAAGATAAAACTAATCCCAATTATGTGCAGTTCCAATGGAACTCAGGAGGAGTAACATTTGAAAATTGGCAAATCGCGCAATTTAGAATTTTGGGAAATGATAAATTTGCTCCCTATGGAACTTCTATTTTAGATGGTGCAAGAAGAATTTGGCGCCAGCTAGTCCTTTTGGAAGATGCAATGATGGCATATCGTATTGTTCGGGCCCCTTCGCGAAGAATGTTTAAGGTAGATGTAGGAAATATTCCACCGCAAGATGTTGAGCAATATATGCAGCGCATTATAACTTCTATGAAAAGAAATCAAGTCGTTGATGCAGATACTGGTCGTGTAGATTTGCGTTATAACCCATTAAGCATTGAGGAAGATTACTTTATCCCAATGCGAGGCGGAGTCGGTACCGAAATCACCACCCTAGAGGGTGGCACATACCAAGGCGACATTGACGATGTTAAATACTTAAGAGATAAACTTTTTTCTGCATTAAAAATTCCAGCTTCTTATTTGTCTAGAGCAGAAGGGGGCGAAGAAGATAAAGCAACATTAGCACAAAAAGATATTCGTTTTGCAAGGACGGTACAGCGCCTTCAAAGATCTGTTATAACTGAATTAGAAAAAATAGCGATCATTCATCTTTACACCCTTGGTTATAGAGGAGATGATTTATTATCATTTAATGTTAAGCTCCATAACCCATCTAAGATTGCTGAAATGCAAGAGCTTGAGCAATGGAGCACCAAGTTTACTGTTGCAGGTACCGCAGTTGAAGGAATGTTTAGCAAACGCTGGATTGCAAGAACTTTATTTGACATGTCCGAAGAGGAATTTTTACGAAATCAAAGAGAACTGTTTTATGATAGCTCAGTAGCCGCTGCGCTTGCCGCAGCTGAGGCTGGCGGTGCAGCACCAGGAGCGATGGGGGGCGCCCCAGCCGCCGGCGGAATGGGCGGACTTCCCGGAGGAGAAATGGGCGGAGAAATGGGCGCAGAAATGGGCGGAGAAATGGGCGAGATCCCCGAAGAAATCCCCGAAGGGCCACCACCCGGCGCCGAAGGCGAAGCCGGCGCCGATTCAGCTCTTCTGGCAGCGCCAGGTAAAAGAGATGACGAAGCCTGGACAAAAGCCTGGGTTAGCGCCAAGAAGGATGGCACTTATGTTACACCACGGTCTAAAGGCAAGGCTTATAGACGCACACGAATGGATGGGAGATCTCATGGGGGACCCCGGAAGCGCCACTATACATCACAAGGCTCACATGAACTAGCTCGTTTGCCTGCGCGCCAGCTAAGGATGTTGCCGGCCGGCGCTTCTGAATTGCTTGGCCTTGGAAAAGGTATTTCTGAAGACAAAGAAACTAATTATAATAATGAAGAGCGCAAGTTGCTTGAGGTAAATCAGACTATACAAGATTTGATACAAGAATTGGAACAAAAAGACGATGTTAAAGCACAATAAAAAGAGAAATACAGCCCTTCTTTATGAAGTACTCGTACGAGAAGCAGTTAAGCAAACTATTAATAAAAATAAGGCGCAACGAAATAAAATAATATTCACCCTAAAAGAAGGCTTTAAAAAAGGAACTGAGTTGGGGAAGGAATTACAATTATTTAAGAACTTATTAGAGACCCGCGGCGTACTCCCCCACACAGCTGAAAAACTTATTCAAGAAAGTAAAAAAGAATATAAAAAACTTGACACAAAAAAAATATTTAACGAACAAAGCGCACTTATCAAAAAAATAAATAAAGAATTATCAAAAGATGTTTTTTCTAATTTTGTTCCGAGCTATAGAAGCATCGCGACTTTATCGCAGATATTTGGTGAAGATGTAAGCACAAAACAGCGCGTTATTCTAGAGGAAAGCCTCTTGAAAAAAATAACACTAGAGAGGATCAACAAAAAGAGAGGAGGCAAAGATGTTACCGGCCTTATTGTAAACAAGTTTATTGAAAAGTTTAACAATCGATATAATGATGTTCTTCTAGAAGGCCAAAAAACGCTTCTTAACAAATTTATCCTTTCTTTTCTAGACGGCGGCGCCGATCTTAAATTTTATTTAAATGAAGAAATTGAAGTTTTAAAGAAAAAAATAAATAATTCTTTTGAACTAGAAGAACTTGAACGGGACCAAACGATATCTGTAAAAATGAAGGAAATTAAAAAGCTTTTAGAAAATTCTAATCAAAAACCGATAGACAAAGAGTTTTACAACAGATTCTAAAGATACAAACTTTAGTTAAAGAGATCGAATCATAATGACTATTAAAGTAACACTTGAGAATCCCATCGATGCCAGAATAAAACTCCAGGCGCGCCGCACCCTGGATGGCAACATCCTAATTTTAGATCATCCGGATATCGATATTATTTTATCTCCCAAAAATAAAAAAGTTTTAGCCGTAGCTAAAAAACAGTATGGCGATCATATTTATGCTACACAGTCACGTCTTTTTGACCACCTTAGTCGCCGCGGAGTTGTCGACCCGGGCACCGTTCATAGTGGGAATGTTTACGGGTCTTTAGAAGGAATAATCTTGGAGTCCACCGACCCTAGCAGGGCAGATCCAATTCAAATGGTCTTATATTCGGTGGTCAACTTCTTGTTAACAGAGAAGCCACATTATGACGCAATTAAGAGGTACGAAATGGACTCCGACGAAGAACTTCTAGAACCCGACAACGAGTACTCGACCGAACTTGGTGAAATACCACACAAAAAGCGCCAGGGCACTATGACACAATATGCTGGTATTAATACTGCTTACGGTCTGTATGGAATGTACGAAGAATAACAAGAACAAGAGGTGTTAATGGAGCTAATTTATTTTATTCTCGCCGCGTACGGCTTAACTCAAATTTTAGTTTTCGGTTCAATTTTCAATAAAATACGCCCCCCAAAAAGCTGGTTACATGGTTTTGGAAAACTATTCCACTGTCCCATGTGCATGGGCTTCTGGGTCGGGATATTTTTGTTTGGGATTAATAGTTATACAGAACTATTTACTTTTGAGTATAGCGCGGCCAGCGCGCTTATTCTGGGATGTTTGAGTTCTGGAACTACTTATTTAATGAGTGTTCTGGCTAATGATTTCGGGTTGAAAATAACCCACAAAAACGAAGGAGAATGTAATCATGATTAAGAAAAGATGGATGTTGCGACCGGTTGCCCATTGTTGTGGCGGCTCTAGTATCGCGCGGGTAACGCCCGCTGAAGAGGAAAAATAGATGTCAAAAACACTTTTACGAGAGTTTTACCAACTAAAGTGCGATGACCGCGGTTGTCAAGATCTTTTAACAGAGTCCGAAAAGAAGCAGATTAGTGCGGGTGCCCTCATTTTCCCCGCCAAACTGCAAGAATCCGATGCCGTTAATGGCAATGGACGAATTTACCCTCACGATGTTTTGACGCGAGAGGTTAAAAACTACATGAAGCTTGTTAGCGAAGGCCGCGCCATTGGAGAGTGTGACCACCCAGACGAAAGCGTAATTAACCTTAAAAATGCTTCTCACATGGTTAGCCGGCTCTGGTGGGACGGGAAAAGCCTTCTCGGGTCCATTAAGGTTTTAAACACTCCATCAGGAAATGTTCTCAGAGGACTATATGAAAGTGGCGTAATGTTTGGTTTTTCATCCAGAGCGCTGGGGTCTCTAAAGGAAGATAAAGGATCTCAAATAGTGCAAGAAGACCTTCAATTAATTTGTTTTGATGCGGTTTCTGAACCGTCTGCACCTGGCGCTTATATTATGCGCGAGAATATTGAAAGAAACTTAAATCAAATTTTTACGAAGGGCGATAAAATTAATCGCGCCCTGAACAATATTTTGTAAGAAAGAGAATAAAATGAAAAGATCAGAATTAAAAACCATCCTTAAACCATTAATCAAGCAATGTGTCAAAGAAACACTTTTAGAAGAAGGGATTCTTTCAAATGTTGTCGCAGAGGTGGTTAAGGGAATGTCACCGGTCCTAACAGAAAGCCGCACGGCTCATGTACCAGACAATCCCAAACAACAAGCACGGCTTGAACAACAAAAACGCCAATTAGAAGAAGAGCGATATAAAAAGCTAAAAGAACAGAAAAAGAAAGTACTTGATGCAACCGGATTTGGTAGCGAAATATTTGAAGGTGTAAAGCCGCTGACAGAAGGGGGTCACGCTGGCAATAATTCAAAGACAGGGCCCCTTGCAGACATCGACCCGGACGATTCAGGCGTTGACATA
>Ga0209756_1004621_pt1 | contig 10657 bp, 17 predicted proteins | sample ETNvirenome_6_85_FD_184071 | JGI IMG/M metagenome (GOLD analysis project Ga0209756, IMG submission 184071) | Marine viral communities from the Pacific Ocean - ETNP_6_85 (SPAdes) (version 3) | ecosystem: Environmental > Aquatic > Marine > Oceanic | place: Pacific Ocean | collected 2013-06-19
GTCCTGCATATATGGCGATTTCTAGGTTCTTTGATAGATGGAATGCTGAAGAGGAAGAGCATATCGAAGCAATTAGGCGGCAACATAAAACCGAAAATGATATTCAAAGGGCAAGAGGGAATCTCCAAGCAGATGAAACTTTAATCGAAATAAATGAGGTTGAATCTGATTTATGTGGTGATGATAATGAATAAGTATATTTTAGGGGTGGGTCTTCTTTTTTCCATAGGGACTTATATCGGTTATCAAAATAATCAATCTATAAGAAAGTATTTAGATGATAGGTTTGGAGCCAAATTAGTAGATGGTGTAGGGTATTTAGGGGGTGCGCTTCAATTGGGAGCGGTTTTAGCAGTATCCAGAGGTTGGTTAAAAAATACCTCTTCTCTTTATCATACTATGAGTTTGATAGGTTCTACAGGATTATTGGCTACGGCTTTTTATCATGAGGCATATGCTCCTGTTTTAGTCAATATTATTTGGATGGGTATGAATACAATAGGTTTATTCGAGGGTTTTTCTAATATGGAGCCCTCATTGAATGTAGGTGATGTCTTATGAGGGAAGGGATGTTCAAGGAATCTGTAATAGTTGGAGGAGTTACTTTTTTAATTGGCTCTTTCTTGATGTTAATCCCCTTTGAGGGTATTTGGTGGGCCTTTGTAGGGACATTTTTAGTTGGATTCTTAGGACATTATGTTTTTGAATTAACAGGGATAAATCAAAGGTGGGCTAAGAACATCTCTCCATAAACTATATAAGGGTGAGGCAACTCCCCCTTAATTATGGCAAGTAATAACACAAGTCAATATAGGATGCAGAATTATGCAACGGTGAAGTATCTATGTGCAGATACGGTAGAATATTTGAAGGATGTCCATAATATGTCCTTTAGAGAGGCAGAAGATTTAATTGATACTCATGATAATTGGGTTTCGTCTGCTTTTGAAGAAGGTTTGAGCCCCTATCAATTAGGAATGGGGCTTATAGACATTAAGGTTGCTCAAGAGAGAGATTATGATACTTTCTCTTGGGAAACAAGAGATAATATGGGTGGAGACCATATCCCTAATCCTACCGAGTAAAGTTTATAAAGGTAATGAATCTAAGGATAAAATAGAGGTTTGATATAATGAGTAAAACACAAGTAGAGATTTTGAAAGAACACTTTATGCTATATTCTAGCATTAGTAACATTGAAGCACAGGGCGTATATCGCATTCGAGCATTGCCTAGAAGAATTTGTGACCTTAAAGAACAAGGTTATGAATTTAAGGCTGAATGGCGAAAGGATGCTACAGGACAACGCTATAAGCGTTATACTGTAACGACTACTCCAAATTAATTCAACGGCAAAGGGTTTATATACAAGTGACCCCTACGCTTAACTAATTGGGTTTCCAAAGTAATAACAGGAAAGTTTCATCTGATGTTCGCAGCATTGTGGATAGTGGGTTTTCTTTTCGTTTATTTCCCCATGAACCTGTTTCCCAATTAAAATTATGGGCATATGGTGTAACGGATAGCATTTTGGCCTTCTAAGCCGAAGATAGGGGTTCGATTCCTCTTATGCCCGTATTTTTATACCTACGGCCACAGATTCCTTAAACTAATAATTTTTTATTGTATAATTACTGTCCACGACCCATCAAACAACCACCGCCACAAAGAATCAATACTACTCCTAGACCCTTTTGGACTATTGGGTAATCTAATGCTTGGATTCCCAATACTGGTTGACTACTTGATAGAACCATGTGCAGACCGCCTACTACAGCAGAAAAACAACATACACTCATCATTTTATTCATAGTATAAAATCACCCTTCCGACTACTTAAAGATTTCTTTGATATTATATAGGTGGTGGTATAAGTCCCACTCATGGAATTCGTATGTTCTTTGTGTGGGGTGGCCTCTATCATTTTGGCTTTGTATTGCTTAGGTAATTCCTGGTGGCATTGGTATAGAGGATACCCTCCCATTAGGATGGATAAATGGTAAAGTATTAAGTAGTCGCATAGGTTAATCTAGATTATGGGTGTTGGCTCTAGTTACATTACTTTACAAACTTATGGTGGGACTTTATTAGGATTTATCATAGCAATCGGAGCAGGTATAGGGCTATTGTTTGCCAACACAAACAAAGGTAAGTTACTTTCTATAGCCTTCATATTGATAGGTGGAGGCCTCATGTATACTTCTTCCAGAATCAGACAATCTGCCCAAGAAGATGATGGTTTTGAAGGGGTAGGAACTATATTATTAGGTTTTGCAGCGATTGGAGTCATTGGGAGGCTCGTTATGGGTTTCCTAAAACCTGAACCTTTAGAGCCAAGAGGTGGTTTTGACCCTCAAGTTAGAGAAATAAATGAAGAGCAAAGTGAAGTCAATGAAGAAAGTGAGTCTGATGGGGCTACTGATAATGAAACAGAGGTGTGAATATGGGTAAGGTTTTAGATGTATTTGATGAAGCATTAGATGGATTTGTAATGGCTGAATGGTTAGTTACAGGGACTGTTTTCTGTGTGGGTTTGGGATTGTTTAGTTTAGGAATGGCACTAACCGAACAAGATATGTTGATAAGAGCCCCACTTATCTTAGGAGGTATCGGGGCTATGTTAATTGCCGTGAGGGCAGTATATGAAATTAGGTTCCAGGGTGTAGAAGTCTATAATGCTCCTGCTAGAAAACAAATATATCGTAAAAAGAGACCTTCTCCATCCCTATCTGCGACTTCCGTAAATGTAGGAACAAGAAAGAGAGGCGGAGATGGTAAAATGTATGTTTGTAAGTCCTATAAAAGAGGGCGTAAGCGTGTAAAAAGGTGGGTTAGGGTCTAAGAACCTTTAAATAGGTATAAAAATGAGTGATTATTATGGCTAAGAAAATGAATGCGTATATGAAAGCCCTACAGAAAGCAAGAAAGAGCAATGCTGCTTCTTTTAAATATAAGGATAAAACTTATGTGAGAAAGAAGACTAAGACTGGACTTGTTATCTATAAGGCAAAGTAATAGGAATAAAAATTGAGTAACCTTTAAGTAATAAAAGGACTCACTAATTAAGTATGTCCTCTGATGCACAGGCTTTGGTTCAACAGATAGTTTCTGATGGGCGGCAGAGTGGTTTAGATAATTCTAAGATTTCTGAGAATATTTTATATGCTCTTCTCGAACAAGGGCATATAAGTGAAATGCAGCAGATGGGGCGTATTCTAGGTCCTTTGCTAGGTAGAGATAAAAGCCTACATTTTTTAGGCGGATTAATACGAAACAGACCTTTGTTTGAAAGGGTCTTATATGAAGTAAAAGGGGAGCCAGAAGTTCCTAACTATATTATAAGTGACCTCGATGAAATAACTAGAATCATTATATTACGTCAATTACAAAATAACTATAAAGATAGTGTTAATTGGGAAAGGGTTATGGATAATCCTATTATTTTTGGAGCCGATGATTATTCTCAGGATGAAATATTAGATGGGGTGTATATATTTTCCTCTGGTAAAGGGTATGATTTGAGTCTTTATCCTCAAACCATCAAGAAGTTAGTATCTTCTATTATTTCTCAATACCCTTTTAGTGAGGAATCAATGAGGAAATTAGAAGATTATGCACAACAAAATGGATATTTAAAGAATTATATTGAAAGTCCCGATATATTACTAGATGAATATAAAAGATATCCACATAAGGGAGGAGGTGTGGTTAGATTCGCACCTACACCGAATGGACCGTTAAGTATAGGACATGGTCGAGGTGTATCCATTCTTTCAGAATATTGTGATATGTATGGGATGGATTTGATTTTAAGATTTGATGATACAGACCAAAACCCCCTTAAGGGTTCAGATTTACCTCCTGAGTTTGGAATTCCTGATGTTTATGAATGGATTGAAGAGGATTTAGAGTGGATTAAAGGAGATAATAATTTTACCATAGTTCGGGCTAGTGATAGAGGAAATCTGGAATATTATGAAAAAATAACTAGAAAATTGATTAATGAAGGTCTGGCATTTGTTGTATATCAATTGGGAACTCAGAAAGATACTCAGGCTTTTGTTTTTAATACAAATAAGGATTTAAACTTAAGATTACTTTCCCTAATGGAACAGGGTAAATTAGATTTGACTGATGAATTTAAGAAAATGAGGGCTATTAATTCCGAAAATGAATATGTAGAATTAATGGGTGATGAATTAGTATTTGATGATGCCTATGTATTGTTGGCTTTTGATTCAACAAAACCGATGGACATTATGAATCTTTATCTATTGGCTCAATATGATGTAGGGGCGGTTAAGGAAAGTATGCGTGAAGCATTATTAACTTCTCATATGCGTAAATTTTCTACATTAAAGGCTCTAAGAGGGACAACTAAAATAATGAGATTACAAAAGAATCAAAATAAAAGAGTCCGAGAGAGAGGTGAGGTTCAATACATATGGCCTACATTAAGATTACAAGCCCCTGTAGATGATTATCGTTATAATGTCACTCACAATATTCGAGGTCCTGATTATGCCCTTAAAGATACTGCGGTTAAATTTGAAAAGAGTAGTTCTGGAAAGGTTAAATTGTCTGGTGATGACCAAAAAAATATTATGAATGCAGGAATGCAAGGTATCATATATAAATTAATAGGTGGGAAGGCAATGAATGATATTGTTACATGGGGGTTAGTAGATGCAGATGGAGAATCTATTTCTACTTCTAAATATAAAAGGAAAATTATGAGTGGTGAACTCCCTCCATATTCTTCCAAGAATCTTGAAGGAGGTTTTCGTAATCCTTCTATACCCACTATTTATTCAATCCGAAGTCAACCTGGAATGGAGGATTGGGGTCGCATCTTCAGAACCTATTGGACTAGATTCAAAATGCCTCTCAACTTGAATCCTAATTTCTCTTCCAATGAATTTGACTCTTATACTAATGAGATTTTTATAGAATATCCAACTCCTCAAGGCCTCATTGAGGATGATAAAGAGATAAGGGATGCGATTACCAAACTTATCAAAAGGAATAAATACTATGCAGAAGAATATTAATCGCTATTATGCATAGCCCATTCAAATGGGTAATATTCTCTAATCATTTCTGAATCCCAATCCCAAGATACAATGTCTTCATAGGTATAAGTTTTACGAAAATCTATCCAAGATTTAAAATCCTTCCATTCATCTTCTGTAAATGAGTTCATAGCCTTAATAGTAGGACTATTCTCTATATCTCTTGAGTTACAATAAATATTGAACTCATGGATAAATCTACTCCCCATAATGCTTAATGTATATTCACTTATATTACTCATATTTATTACACCAACCTCTACCTATTTAATCATTGCTCCAAAACTTATAGTTCTCAATAAACCCTACATAGTCAAAATCTGGTGTGCAAACTTTGCAATACCATACTTTTGCTCCGATGAAGGGAACAATTTTCTCTGTCATGTTGGAGTCACAGCACCAACAGGTCTCATTGTGGATTTCTGCCATATTAACTCCAAGTATACCCGTAGTATATAAATATTTGGGAGTATTGTGTAAACCCTAACCTTTAAGTAGTTGATATCTTAATTCTATTAATTAGAGGAAACGGTGGGTTTCCTAGAACGACAAAAGTGAATATAATGGAGAAAAATAATAAATTAAGATTTTATAATGTAATGATGACGGTTTTGACAGCCTTAATGCTTGCCCTGAGTGCAGGTGTTGTGTCAGCCGATGGAACTGACCCTCTCGACCCCTCTGATGGAGGAGCCGATTGGGATGGTGACGGACTAACGAATGCAGAAGAACAGAATGCAGGGACTAATTTCAATAACCCTGATACTGATGGTGATGGACTCCCCGATGGGTGGGAAGTTGCTAATGGTTTAGACCCTCTTAATGGTGGTGACGGTAATGCCGACCCCGATGGTGATGGTTTAACTAATCTACAGGAGTATCAGCGTGGAACTAATCCAAATAGTGCAGATACTGATGGTGATGGTAGGCCTGATGGCTCAGACCCATACCCTAATGACCCTAATGATGGAGAGTTTTCCGATTCTGATGGGGATGGTATACCTGATGCTTATGACCCTGATTATCAAGATTCGGAAGCAGGTTCAGGAAATGGAGGGACTGAAGGTGGAGGAGAATCTAATGATAATGGAGAAGGTCAAGGACAAGGTCAAGGACAAGGACAAGGTCAAGGACAAGGTCAAGGTCAAGGACAAGGTCAAGGTCAAGGTCAAGGACAAGGTCAAGGACAAGGTCAAGGTCAAGGACAAGGTCAAGGACAAGGTCAAGGACAAGGTCAAGGTCAAGGACAAGGTCAAGGTCAAGGTCAAGGTCAAGGTCAAGGTCAAGGTCAAGGTCAAGGACAAGGACAAGGACAAGGTCAACAACAAGGTCAAGGACAATCTCAAGGCCAGGGACAATCTCAAGGTCAGGGACAAGGTCAAGGTCAGCAAGGTCAGCAAGGTCAAGCGGGCCAACAAGGACAACAGAGTGGTCAAGGTCAGCAAGGACAGCAAGGACAGCAAGGTCAGCAAGGACAGCAAGGTCAGCAACAAGATAATGGTCAAGGTCAACAACAACAAGGTGGAGAGCAGGGTGGTCAACAAGGACAACAACAAGGTCAAAACCAAAATGGAGATGGTCAAAATGGTCAGAATCAACAACAACAAGGACAGACTCAGAACGGTCAGCAAGGTCAGCAAGGTCAGCAATCGGATAACCAACAAGGTCAGCAATTAGATAACCAACAACAACAAGGTGATAATGATAATGATGGTGATGGTATCCCTGATGTTTTAGATAATGATGACGATAATGATGGTATTCCTGATTCTCAGGATTCCTCACCCAATGACCATGATAATGATGGTATAGATGATAATGAGGATGATGACGATGATGGTGATGGGATAAATGACCATGAAGAAGTCAATGACGGTAATGATAATACTGATATCTATGACCACGACAATGATGGTATCGCAGACAGATACGATTATGACATTGATAATGATGGAATAGACAATCATAATGATGTTTATGAGAATGGTTCAGATGCAAGTCGAGACCATGATAATGATGGTGTGAATGATGCCCTTGATAGTGATGATGATAACGACAACATATTAGATGTTGATGAGATTGGAGGGGCTTGGGGGAATTATCGCTACGACCATGATAATGATAATATTTGGGACGCTACAGATACTGATGACGACAACGATGGTCTCTCAGACTGGTTCGAGTCTAATGATGGCAATTCTATGACTGGTCAATTTGACCACGACAACGATGGTATCGCAGATAATATTGATGATGATGACGATGGGGACGGCATTATAGATTCTCTAGAATCTTGATTACCAATTTCAAAAATTAGTTTCAATTACCCTTTGGCTTGAGGGCTTAAGGGTTTTTTACTTCCCTTCTAAAGGATTCTCATTAGGCCAATTGATAAAGGCATCAAATTGAGATTCACAAATTAATTCAGTTATATCCAACATATGTGGAACGTGAAAGTCATTAATACCCTTATCCTTCCAAAGAACAGCGACATCCCATTGAGTCAGGGTGAATTCTCTGTCAGCATATCTTTCATCAGGCCAATAGCACTTAGAAATATCTCCAATATATAGTGTAAAGTGTCCACCATATAAGAACCCTCTAAACTCACCGTCAACATGGGTTGTTGAGGGGGAATATTGAATAAGAGCGGTTGGCGGAAGGGGGTAACGCTTGGCAACGGATTTCTCCCAATCTTCTTGGGCTCTTTGGAGATTGTTTCCTTTATCCATATAATTCTTACACAAATCGAAGGCTTCTTCATCAGTTAAATTCTTGCAGTTCATTGTTTCAACTCCAATGGATTCTCAAGATTCCAATTCATAAATTCCCATGAAACTCCTTCTGATAATTCTAAAAAACCTAGTGGGAAGGTGTTAAAAAATAACGCACTAGGTAATTTCAACTTCCTTGAACCTTTCTTGATTCCTTCATTGTATGCTCCCCAGCCTTTTCCGAACCAGGCATCTTTTCTATAATCCTTTGCAAAATGTGTGTATAGCCTATAGGGTGAGAATTTATTTAATTCATCTTTAAATATCTCTATTTTATTCGATGGAGAGATTTCCAATCTTTCATTAAATGCCCTTAATTCAGGAAATGAATCCCATACACAATCATAACAATCACCACAACCCTCTCCACTCATTATAACCTTATCATCGTAAACTACTGAGCCTTCTAATAATTCCAAAAGGATTTCTTTTTTCCATCCTTCTATCTCTACAGGGTCATCCCATGTCGGCACTCTCTCCCACATAGCAAAAAAGGGTCTCAACCAATACATTTCCCTCTGTCCTATATCAGGCATCTCTTTTCCATTTATCAGCATTGTCCACCTATCAGAAAACCCTTCTAATTCATCCATACACTCGTCTAGAAACCATCTTGGGACGCTCTGGATTTTCTCCACAACCCAATCTTTATCCAATAATTTAGGATTCAATGCAATTTCCATCATTTACCCTCCAATGGATTATCTTTATTCCAATTTAAAAATCGGTTTCTTATCTTTGATATGTTCCAATTCATAATCATCTTTAATCTATTTTGCCTTTGGATATTAATCTGGGCTATAGCATCAGGGGATAAATATGCTGGCAGACTCGAAACCCCTTCGTATTGTCTTATTAATCTCTTTTTCATATTTTCTAATGCAAGGTAAAACTGTTTTTTATGAGATGCTGCCAAATCTGGGCGAGACATCACGGGGAAGACATCGGGAACAAACAAGATATCATATAACTCATCCCAATCAGTTTTTATTATGGCCTTATTATCTCCATACGACCTCCAAACTCTTCTCCCTCTTGATAACTCTTGAGCCGTTGGCTCAATCAGACCCAAATCCATCAACTCCTTTTTAGTTGCACTCTTGACAATATTATAATTATATCGTCTGCCCATATTGGATTATTAACCGCTTTGCTATATAAAGATTTCAAAACTATTAAGTAGTCGGGAGGTTGATGATGATTTATGGCAGTAACAATGCAACCTTGTTCAGGAATGGGTGGTGGAGGCACAGCATCTACTCAGAAAAACTGTATTGATGATGGTTCAGGAAATCAAGAAGAAATAATTAGTATGTGTGGTCCTGGAGACAATACAGGAAACTGTGCAGGATTAGGAGGGGGTTCAAATTCCGTCTATTGCACCAAAGCCCCCTCAGATATGAAAGGAACCGCATTTGTTCAAAAATGTTATACTCGAAATTCACAAGGTCAACTTTATTCTATTTCAGGAAGTGGAGGTATGCCTCAACAAATCAATAGAAAAACAAGTGGGTATTATGGCAATCCTGTAACTAGTGCCGACCCTCAAGATTTTACATACTTATCGAGCGTTCGACCTGGGGCTCAGGCCTTAGCAAAACAACAAAACTTCGTAGCCCCCTGGTGGTGGAATGTTTTCGGTCTAAAACAACAACAAATAGGTGGTGGTGTTGCTTATAATGCTGAGAATACAGGTAGGACTGTATTAGGTATTTTGGCTCTAGTAGTGGCCGTTAATGCAGTAATTGTTCCTATTGCATTCAAGGTAAATACAAAATTGGATAAGTAATTACTATTAATAACTACCAATTCGTTAGGTGCTTAACCATCCACAGCATTATATGGGATTACACATTTTCTTCAGTCCAATCGTCATCAAAACCAAATACTTGGCTATAAATATGTATGAGCAATTCCATTCCATCATCCTCTAATGAAAGGATGTTTTCTTTGATTATCCATAATATTTTACTATCATTATTACTTTGAATCCAACTAAGAGCCACACATTTAATTGATTCTGAGGCTATATCATAAGCACTCAATAATTCTGCTTCCGACATATAGGTGTGAATTAAGTCAACTTTTTCTTCCTTCATATGGCATAATATATAATGGAAATTAGTTGGAGGTTGCATACTTACTATTAAAATGTTATGGTATGTAAAACTTTATGTATCTAAACTTTATAAGATATAACGATGGTTCATCATGAAGAAACCGTTTTAGTATCTATATATGATGGAAAACCTGTTAATATAGAAATCCCTAGAGGGGTTTATGTATATTTGATTGAATTAGATACAACCCAATGTTCTTGGGGAGACTTTGTAGATATTTATATCCTCACAGATGATGATATAATATATTATGGTCCATTAGAGAAAAACTTTAAGCAATTTAATCTAACTAATTGGGTTTCAAAAGGAGAATCTATAAAATTTCAATTTCGGCTTAATAATAACTTAAAGGTCAAAACTAAACGCTGGTTTATTGTTAATGATTCTATAAAAATTAGGATAAAGGGGTATCATTCTGCCGCATCTGTTGATTTTGATGAAAATTGGAAAGATATGGAGTTCCAGGAGGAGTGGGCTTAATGGAGGTGTGTCAAGAGGGACTTCCTAAATTTGGTTTACCTAGTTGGTGTGTAGAGCAAGAAATTGATGTTTTTTTTGTCTTACAAGGTATATTAGAATTAATTATTATTGTTTTTAGTATGGTTATTTTAAGTCGTGTTATTAGAGGATTTAAAAAATGGAGAAATAGAAAGAAGCCTCCAAAAAATATCTGGATTCACCCTCAAAATCC
>Ga0209756_1004622_pt1 | contig 10654 bp, 7 predicted proteins | sample ETNvirenome_6_85_FD_184071 | JGI IMG/M metagenome (GOLD analysis project Ga0209756, IMG submission 184071) | Marine viral communities from the Pacific Ocean - ETNP_6_85 (SPAdes) (version 3) | ecosystem: Environmental > Aquatic > Marine > Oceanic | place: Pacific Ocean | collected 2013-06-19
TTATTGGTATTTTACCAATTATTTTTTCCATTGTCTTTGGATAGATGGGAATATCATCATGGAAAAGTACCCTTTTTAATGTTGTTTTGGTGTGGGCAGGATACCACTTATCTTCAATCCAATCTTCTGTTAATAAGTCTTTTAGTTTAATCATTATTTTTTCCTACGATTTACTTGTCGGGTATTATTTTTATTTCTTAAACATTCTCTTAAATCTTTACCTGGCCCCGAAGCCGTTTTTGGTGATGTTCCAGCAGTTCTCCAAGTATCATACCCAAGTGAAGCACCATTTTCACCCTTAATCCTAACAGCTCCTGTATCCGCGTCTATATCAACTCGTCTTTCTAAATGTTCTAATAATTCTGCTCTACCTTCTGGGGTACTTGTATCACCTTCAAATCCAGACAACCCTCCTAAACATTCTCTAAGGTCTTTTGGTTTACAATTAACTCCACCTATTTGTAATTGTTTCTTTCCATCAAGATTTGCAATATACTTATCCCAATGCATATTATTCATATATTCTCTTACATATGTTTGGGTGTATGGGCCATTTGCATCAGGATTTTTTTCTCTCCACGCTTTTCCTTCTTCGGTTTTAAACCATTCTTCATCTTGTTTTTTGGTAGCATTTACTATTTCCCTGTGGGCTTCTTCCATAGAATTTTGTCTACGAGTTTTTAATGCCCCACACTCTTGCATTGCTGTACTATTTAATATTGCCTCAACTTGTTCTACACTTATACCGTATTTTTCTGCTATTTCTTCTTTAGTCCAACCCTTATTTTTAATTTTATCTTCTATATCATTATAAACTTCACCATATTTTTCAACTATCTTTCCAAAAGGATCATAAGGTAAATCTTGACTTGGATCCTTCATTAACTCTATAGCGGCTGCTATAACTTCATCTTCATCATATGGTTCTTCGGAGTCTGGAAATAATTCTTTACATTTATCTTTTACTTCTTGTCTAGCGGCAAGATTATCATAATATACACCTTCTTTACCTTTTGGTGGTAATTTTTGAGTTAAAGTTGCCATAACTCCAGCATCGGATGATGGTTGTCCATCTGATACTCCACTCATTGTTGCAGTTTTACCATCTGCTACCTGTAATGTAGTAACATTTTTTGATGCGTCTTGAGCTAAATCAAATGCCTTTTTATAACCCGTAACTAATGCACTACCAACTTGACGACCAAGTTTTCCATCAAATCCAGGAAACTCATCTTTATTTTCTTCAATCATCTTATCAATGGCCGCCATTACAGCCTTTGTTCTTCCTGCTGGTGTACCATTATATTGTGGATCTATACCACCTGCTACTTCATTTCTATCCTCATCACCTTTACCCTTTTTACTTTCACCTTTACCAGTATCCTTTGTTTTCTTATTAGATACATTTACAAATCTTAAATTACCATTTGCATCATAATATATCGTTCCAGTATCGTGATCACTTACACCCTCATCAAAATTCTTTAATTGGTCATCGTAATGTTCTACCACACTTTCCTCTTTTTTACAATCGTAAGGGGCCCCAGCAAATCCTTTTTCTTTCCTCTCACCTTCAGCAGTTTTAGTACAACTAATATATATTCCTTTTGAATCTTTTCTCTTTTTCTCTAACTGACCTCTAAATAATGCTTGCATTTCAGGTGACATTATAGCTGATTTTGGTGTTCCGTGTTTTATATTTTCATCATCATTTGGAAAGTTTTCAGGTGCATTATACTCTCCTTTACAGTCCTCATCCACTAATTTACCATCTTTCCACTCACAATTTTCACCTCTGTCGTGAACAATATCATCAAGCATTGCTCTACCTGTATCATAACCAGTTTCTAACCATTCTTTTAAATTCTTTTCCTTAGTCTTTAATCCATTTTTAGCAGTTTTACAGGCTTTACCATCTGGATCTTTTCCACACTCAACTTCAACTTTTTGTTTGGCTGCTTTTATATCTTCGGCAATCTCACTATCACCTTTGAGTATTTCCTCTCGTTCAGCTTCAACAAATCTTCGTCTTTTTTCTAATTCTAATCCTATTGACTTCTGAGTTTTTTCATCCATTGGATCGGGTTTATATCCATCTGGACAACCATCAGTTCCTTTATCACATAATTCAACTAATCCCAATTCAATTGCATGTTCTATTCTCCTACCTTTAGTCTCATTATCAAATGCGGCTTGTTGTTCATCGGGTTTAATTGTTTCACCATTATGGTCTTGGTCTGAACCTATTTTATTTTGGTCATACTTCTTACTAAGTTTATTTGCTGCATTACAACAAGAAGATTCTCCATTACTCGCAGCTATACCTCCAGGTTGTGCCACTCCATCTCCTCTAACTCTCCTTAATGATTCAGCTATAGCCTCTTGTATTTGTTTTGGATCTCCTGATTGTATTGCCTTTTCAATTTTTTTAAATTGATCTTCACTATATTCAGCGGCATCTTTCTTTTTCTCTGCCGTAGCAAGTGCCTTTTCTGCTTTTGCTATTTTCTTCTTATCTTTACTTTCCTGGGCCTCTTCTAATGCCTTTTTCTTTTTTACAACTGCCTCTCTTGCCTTGTCAGCATTTGCCGTTACTTGTTCTTTTTGTCTCTCAATACCATCTGTTGGTCTAACTGGATCACCACCTTTAGGTTTCCCCTCTAATTTTTCCTTTTCTTTTTCTTTACTTTTTCCAGTTACTATCTTAGTTAAAGTTTTAGAGTCATCTACTTCATCTTGAGTAGCATACGCCCAACCTCTATTGTCTCCAGTCTTTTGTACTAATGGATTTATTGAATTATCTGTTGGATCTACGAAATAGAATCTTTTTGTTCCTGTAGCGGTTGATGGTGCAGATACTTTACCTTTACCTTCACCTTCACTTAAATTATATAACAATTCAGTTATAACTTCTTCATCCCAATTAAGGTCATTCAAAATTTCTCTTAATTGGTATTGATGTTCGGCATTCTTAGGATTGGGCGTTCTTTTAGAACCAACTTTATCTTTCCAAAGTTCAAATATTTTATTTAAATCTGTAATCATTTCTTCTTATCACCAGATTTAGTTTCTAATCCCATCTCTTTAGTAAATTCATTTGATTGGTCTATTAATTCTTCTATTGGTGTATCTATTTCTTTTACATCCATTTCTATATCACCATCTCCACCATTTGCTATATCTTGTGCTACTAAAGCTGCCCATCTATGATGACCATCTACAATATACCTCTCACCCGTTTCAGGGTCTCGTGATACGATAATTGGTTCGTTCAATTTCTTAGTAAATTCGGAATCTGGATCACCATTCTGTAATTGATTTAGAAATAATGATACTTTTTTACCAACGAGTTGATTTTGAGTTGCCTTCAACTCAGTTACCTTAACTCTTGCTGGTTTTGCCTCTTTACCTATCTTCTTCATAAATAACTTTTCTGTATTAACTTCGCCCTCGTTATCCAATTTTAAAACTCCAGCCTTTACCATTTGGTCTGCCTTTCCTCCTGGTTCTGGTTTAGATTTTAATTGAGGCATCTCTTTTCTTGGTATTCCTTTATTATCTCCACAAAATAAATTTGTTCCTGGAACACTTACTTTACATAAATCCACATCTCTATCGTTATGAACTAAATCTTGAACTGCTGCTATTATATGTCTTTCTCTTGCTGGGTCTGTTCCTAATGCACCAGCTTTGGATTTGGGGCCCTTTGTAGTTCCACCTTTTTGACTTGGTGAATCTGGATGTGGTGGTGCACCTATACCTGGTAATGGTTTTTTCTTAGGTTTATCTTTCTTTTCATCATCACCCGCTACATTTGGAGCCGAACCGTGTTTTTCGATATATGCTTGTTGGGCTTTATCACTCAAATCTTCCCACCAATTTTCTTTCAATAAACTTTTTAATTTAATCATATTTACCCTCCGAATCTACTATTTTTCCAAATCAACTTATGTATTCTATCATACTCACGTTGTTGTTTTGGTGATATTTTTATAGTTTTTAATGGGCCAAATATCTTGGTTTTTCTACTATTCTGTTTATATAAATCCATCATCTTATCTTTATCTTTATCAACAGCAATTACTTTCTTTAAGTTATTAGATACTAATATCCAATAACCAGCCTTTCTCATATCTTGAGCTTTATCAATAGATATAGTTTTTTTCTCTGATAATAAATCTTTAAGTTTAATCATTCTCACCACCGGTATAAAGAACCTGCTGCTACATTTTGACTTCCTAATGTAGATAGTCCTTCGGTTTCAAATTCAAATTTATAAGGTAATACTTTAACGGGTAGGTTATAACCTAATGAGATTGCAACCATAAATCGAGTATTCCCAGCAAATAAATATAAATTTTCTTTAGAATCCTTCACAACAAACGGGGTAGGGAACTTATGTGGTGGTATTCCAGTCATACCCCTCAATATATTTTTCCAATCTTTTTTATATTCTTCACCCAACTCTTTCATTCTCATAATTCTTTCACGTACATCTGGTATTGATAAAATTTCTGATATATCTGAATTTAGTAAACTCATTAATTCTTTGTGTGATAAAAATTCTATTCTATTAGGTAATTGAAATAAACTCAATAAATCATCTTTATCTTTACCGAGTTTTGGCATTATCTTTCTTGTGTATTCATTCTCAAAAAATTCATCTGTTTCATCCTCTAATTCTTCTTTAGTATATGACCTAATATACTTATACGGTTTTAGTTTAACCAACAAATTTCTCCGTTATATCTTCCATTTCATGGTAGTTTAATCCCCAACTTATACTTGTTGGAAATTTACCATTTTGTTCAATTTCTTTTTTTAATAACTTCAAATAATCTATACCATCCTCAACATTAAAATCAAATAAAAATGAATCGTAATTATACAATACCAATTTACTTTTATAATCTTTAATAATATTAAATAAACTACTCAACATTTTCATATTAGATTCCGTTTCTAAACTCTGTATGAAATAATTAAATAATTTATTCTTATTCATATCAGATACATTCTGACTAAATATTCTTCTACTATAAATATTAGTATCTATATATTTTTCTTTTTTATACGACTTCCACAACTCATTTATAAAATCTTGTACTTTACCGAAAAATGGGTTAATTTGTACTACTTCTATTGGAATATGTCCATATAAGTACTGGAATGACCTTCTTTTAGATTCTTTATAATCACATCCATAAAATTTAGACATATGTTCATGTACTGAACTTTCTGGAAATTTATAATCTACCACTTCTCCTATCAATCTTAAGTGATATGCATCATAATCAAACTCAATTAGCTTCCCATTATTACCATATCTACTCGTATAAGATTTTCGAGTTTCATCTTCTTTATTTAATGCTGCATAATTTACTCCACCAAAACGATTTGAAGGTCTACCCGTTGATGTAAATGGATTGTATTGTGTATATACTAAATCATTATTATTATATAATCCAACATCCTCTATATTAAATAGTGCTTCTGAAATTTCATTATATTCTTCATTCTCTAAACTATAATCTAAATTTAAACTTCTTGAAAGTTTTTCTAAAAATTCAATTTGTTTCATTAAAGGAATTACAGTATTTAAATCTTCTGTATTGTAAAATTTACTATTATAAAACTGTCTTGTACTATTTTCTAAATCATATAAATCAATTTCCTTATTATATTTCAAATAATATAAAGTATTTATATCCACCATATTATTAAAATCTATAATATGTTTTAATGATTTTACATCCCAAACATATTTTTTGTTATCAGTTTTTAATAATTCAATATATTTTTTATCTAAATTTTTACAATCATTATGATTAAAGGGCAAAACATAGTCATCATCCATCTTAATATATAAGAATGATATCTCATTCTGGTGAGGATGTTTATGACTATCTGTAAGAAAATAGAATATAGAGGGAGTTGTAGATTTATAGAGTTCTAAAAACTTTTTAAATTCTACATCATTCTCAAGTATTTTCACTTATTTACCTTTGTTATTATCTCATACCAAGGACTAAACCAATCCAATACATCTCTTTGACTCCCATACACTTTTAATAAATCTCTTTTTTTATTTAATATGTCGTTAGGTAATCTTTCTCTACTCTTATCAAATTGCCATAATATATCAGGTCGTAGATGATTTAATATATCGTGTAGTGCTCTATGTCTTGGATGTCCGTATTCACCAACCTTATTATGTGTTACTATCTTTGTATATTTTCTTTCTCTCAATACTCTCAGTAATTCATAGATAAGTTTCTCTCTATGATAATCTTCTCCACCTTTATAACCTGTCCAATGTTCGTATTCTTCTATTCCTATAAACTCCATAGAGGCTTTAAATTCTTTTTTTCTAACTTCATTGTGATACTCATCTACCGTTACAACTTTATATTCTTTTGGGTGTGATAATAACTCAGCTCCACCAAATAGTGCTTCATCGTCTGGGTGTGCTGTAATCATTAACTTATCAATCATTTCCAATAAACTTCACTCCATATTTTAATAGTTTCAGGATAAATGTCATACATCATTTCTTTTAAACATTTAGCATATTCTTGTATTTCCCATTGAGCAGTAGTTTCATCTCTCAATTCTATAAAATTCATAATAGCCTGAAATGATGCAGTCCAATAAACTTCGGTGTATTGTGATAATGGTAATACTACTCTGGCCTGTTCTTTTGCCATACCTGCATCTACCATTGTTTCATAAACTCTTTCAACTTCAAACAAATATCTTTCGTATAAATGACTCATTCTCTTTTGTTGTAATTTATCCAATTCCCCTTCTGATGCCTGTTTATTGTCTTCCGATTGTTTTCTCCATATTTCAGGAATATAATAATCTGACACGGGAGTGTATCTACCACTAATCTCGTTCCAAGCATGGTCTTTGGTGGGATATGATGATGTGGTTTCTATTCCAACTACGTGTTTATACCATTGTCTCATTACAAACTCTGGAGCTTTGAGATGGAATTGAACCACCATATGTCGAAATGGTGAGAAGTGTTTATGTTTTGCCAAATATCGCACTAATGCCCTATCTGACTTATCATATGTTTCTTTTCTTTTACCGAAGGATACGCGTGCCGAGTTCACTACCGTTAAGTCTGAACCTAACGAATCTATAACCTCAACAAATCCTTTATTAAGCACTTGTTTTTTCATTTTATAACCTTTAATTACTTATAAGTATCAAATTAATTTGTGTTAATTGACTTTCTTTTTATGTTTTGTGCCACGGGTTCCATCAGCATTTTTATCATACCACACGTAGGTTATTTTTTGTTTACCTTCATCTGTGTCCTCATAAGGATATATCTGCCAAGAAGCATTACCGTTGTCACCATGTGCATAGTTTTTATCCCACATACCATCAAAGGAATCTTTCTTACTGGCCACCCCAAACCAATCCAAATTATTATCAGAACTGTCAAGGGATTTCCACCATATTAAGTTTGGACTAAAGTCAAATCCAAAATCTGTCATATGTTGTAAAAACTTATGTATTTCATTCTCTACACTAAATTTCACTACTCCATATTTAAACATATTTTCACTATCGAATAATTTTATTAAGTGTGCACGTTCTACATCACTTCTGTCATTCAATCTAGATTTGACATCTTCATCACCTTTCCAAGTATCATCTTTAGTTGAAGGATGTTTTACCAATTGTGCCCTTTCTTCCCAGTCTGTGCCTAAATAAGAATCAAACATACATTTAAAATAGTCAAACCATATCTCATAACTATCCCCGTTTATTCTTAAATTATATGTCTGAACTTCTTTGTCAGGCCACCAATCAATATCAACGGTTATTGGTGATTTTTTTTCAAATTTAAATAATTGTTGATATTTTTTAGTTTTTGTCCAGTTCGGGTCACTCGTCGTATCCCCTTCTGAACGCAAAAATTTATTCATTATATCTTTACCACGTCGTAAAATTGCCATTGGGGTATATAATCCTTCAATTCCAGTGTTTCCAATGTATCCAGTTTCATTTAATCTTTCAAAATTATTCAAATCATTTTCCATTTGTTCTATATACTCCGTTGTATAACCAGGAATTTTACCATTAAGTTTCCAACGATGCGTGTCTGGGTTATCTCCTTTAAATAAATTATAACTTACACATTGAAAAGTTTTATCTACTGAAGTATATGGGTCTCTAGTACTATTATGTGTTTGTTCGTCTGGCATCGCATATAATATTCCATTATACATTGCGAATCTCATAACTTCTTCTATTGTCCTACCTGAAAACATTGCGGGAGTGCATCTTTCTTCCCATGAATAGTTCGTGACGTGGGATGTTTGGTGGGTGTAGGTCGTAGTAGACCATTCAAGTTTACCATCATCTGTTGCAACACTTGTATCTTTTCTCCAACCCATAAGAGGTGTGCCTGCACTATGTGTTGTCGAGATAGTATCAAAATATTCGTCGTCTAAAATCTTAGTAATTCCCATAAACATTTCAAATCTATTTAAATATTTTCTATTAATACCTAATATATTTCTGTTTTCAAACAATCGAGTTAATAGTGCTTCGGAAGTTACCGCTCCTGCTACTATTGTACCCTTTAATTCTTTTACTAACTTTTCAAAACCTGACTCCGCTTCGGTTCTATTATATACATGTTTATGATTCATTCTGGGTTGTCCACTTATCGTAGTTTTCCAACCATCTGGACTTATTGATTGTTCTACATTTGTAACTTGAAACAATAAAGGTAATATACCAGTACTTATATCTGGTCTTAAATGGTTTGGTAAATGCATTGAGGTAAATGCATCTCCAGGAAAAATACCTGCAGTTCCATCAATTGTAAGTTTAAGTTCTGCAATACCATTTAATAAATCTGTTAAAGCTCCTTTGGATTCAGTTGGTGATGTGTGCATTATACCTAACATTACTGATATATAGTCACTATTTCCTTCTGATTGTATAGCTCCGTTGTTATATAACGATACCTTCCAATCAGTTTTATTTGTAGTTTGCTTTCCAGCTTCTGGTGTTTTAAAAAAGTCATGAGCACTCCGAAGAGATATCTGTCCATCATCTATTTTACCCTTTTTGAAGGCCTTTACTTTTGTCTCACCTATTTTTGCATTTACTAAATCTTTATCTCTTTTAATAAGAGTATTAATCATATTTGGGCCTGATCCTTCAGATAATGATGCATTTTCATCACCCGAATTATTACCAAATTTTGCTACACGGGGTACAGCTGAATATTCTGCAATTCTGGTTACGTTATCAAAAAATCTTTCTTTTCTATCTTCAAATGATTTATGCATACTTTTAACGAAAGTTTGAACATCTATATCACCTCTATTTCGTTGTGCTATTTTATTAGCATCCAAATTTCCTCCAGAAAGAGCTGCAACTGCAACTTGGCTTGTAGGTATAGTGACTGAATAATCCATATTAGATACAATTGAATCTTTAGTCCAAGTTGGAAATTGATAACATCCATAGTAAGATGTGGGGGGATCGGGGGTTTTTAATTTTATGTCTGAAATCTTAAACTTATTAACACCATATCTTGAATTATTTATATCAGTTATTCTTGCTATACCTGTATCATTAATATCCCCCACAACATCAAACTGCCAATAATTTTGATATTCTGCATTAAATGCATTCCATATATTATCTATTACCTCTCTTAATGTTCCCACTCCCTTAAATTGTTCTTGTAACCACCTAACATTAAAAAATATATTTCGTATATATCCTTCTTCAATTTCATGTTCATTTGGAATTACTGTAGTTTCATCCGTATTTTCTTCTGTTACTTCCTTTTTAGGAACATCCTTTTTTGGTACAGCAAATTCATATTTTTTTAAACCATCGGGTGCGTTATTTAAAAACTTTCCAAGACTGGCATAAATTCCTTTTGTATCCTTTTCTAAACTAGGAGTTTTACCAATTAAAATAAACTTATTAACATCTGTAGTGATTAAATTTCTATGACTTAAAATTCTAACTGATTTTTTTATTGGTTTATTATTCTCGTCTACTTTTTTTACTCCTAAAGTTCCAGCATCTGGATCCGATATCAATTCATCCTCTATACTTCTAAATTTTAATTTAAGTTCATTAATACCAGTTACCTCACCAGCTTCATTTGTAGTCATTGAAGCATAACCTGCATACTTGGATAATATATTATCTTCAAACCAACCCCATCTAACCCAAGATGCTGCTGGAGTATCTTCTTCCATTTTATTATCGGTAATACGTGATGCCTTCAATCCCTCAAATTCTGCACCTTCTTCAATCTTCTTACCTTTAACTCCCGTATAAGTAAACCAATTTGTATTAGATGTAGGGCCGTAAAAGTCACCATCTGGCCAGGGGTCTTGTGAACCGACTCTATTTAATAACATAGATGATTTTAAAAAATTATATTTATTAGTTATTGTTACTCTAAAATAAGTTGCCAATTTTTGCATTGCTATGTTTATATTATCTTGTTCTAATCTACCTATAAGGGAAGCATCATCTGTCAATTCAATCTTTTCGAATGCCGTATCAACTGTAAATGTAGTTGTGTCTTTTCCGGCATCTAATAAACTTATACCGTGTGTTGTAAAAGTAGTTGTGCAATCAAACCCACCATCAT
>Ga0209756_1004631_pt1 | contig 10639 bp, 11 predicted proteins | sample ETNvirenome_6_85_FD_184071 | JGI IMG/M metagenome (GOLD analysis project Ga0209756, IMG submission 184071) | Marine viral communities from the Pacific Ocean - ETNP_6_85 (SPAdes) (version 3) | ecosystem: Environmental > Aquatic > Marine > Oceanic | place: Pacific Ocean | collected 2013-06-19
AGGCGCAATTCAATTCGTTGGAGCAGAGGGGGATCAATCAGCGTTTAATTTTGGGCCAAATAACGAGGCAAAGATATTTTTTGACTCAACCCCTTCTAATACCCTTATCATATCAGGATCAGCAGCGAATGGTGGCGTGACAATATCGGGATCTGCTGTAAATATACATAGTTATGTTGGGATTGGGGTAGGCGAGGGAAATGTTACTCACGGGCTAACACTGCCAGACAACAGTAATGCAAGTGGTCATGTTAAGGCAAATGCTTTTGTATCATACTCTTCTATAAGGTACAAAAAGGACGTTGAGCCGTTAGACTCCGCCCTCGACACAATCAGCAAGCTTCAAGGTGTTTCATATAGTTGGAAAGATACAGGCAAGAAAGATTTTGGTTTTATTGCAGAAGAGGTTGGCAAGGTAATTCCAGAAATTGTGGAGTGGAGTGCAGACCCTCAATACGCCAACACGATGGATTACACTAGAATAATATCGTTTTTGGTTGAGGCAGTGAAGGAGCAACAAAAGAAAATAAATCTTTTGACTGAAAAACTAAATAAATTAGATATATAATGGTATGAAATGAAAAAAAAAGATTCTAATTGGGTGGTAAAAGTTGAAAAGGCAATAGCAGAAAAGTACGGCAACATTGCCATACAAAATCCGCGCTCTTTTTGGAATGAAGAAAAAGAAGCTAGCTACCTTGAACAAATAAAGCAAAGATATAAAAAAGATAACAAGCAACGGGAAAGCTCTGAAAAGATTAACAAAGATGGTTTTTTCTTATCAAAAAAACTACTTACTAGAGACGAAGACCGCGTTTGCCCTGCTTGCTTTGAATATTCGTTTGATTTAAAGGACGATTTATACATGAGCAAATACGATTGCTGCTGGAAGTGTTACATGCAATTTGTTGAAGGCAGAGAAGAACGGTGGGTAGACATAGACCAAAGAGTAGATTTTTTAGGAAACTTTTATAAGGGGAAAGATAATGGCTAACGTTTTAGATGTTGTACAAACAATTCAAAATATTGTTGCACAGAAAGGATATGATGGAGCCCTCGACTCCGATGGCAAACCAGTTGAGATAGGGCTTAGAAGAGAGGTCGACAATGTTGTTACCGATAGCAGGCTTGTGGACGGATTCAAAGTCAGGTTTCAGGGAAATAAGATGATTTTGAGTTATTCATCTGAATGCAGCATTAAAAGCGTGGCAGACCCCAAATTTGAATCAAAGGTTGGTCAAAAAATAGCCGATATTATTTCTTTTCTTAAGAAAGAGTACAGAGCCGCCTCCGGAAAAAACCTGTCCCTAGTTCAGGAAGGCGAGACAGATATTCATGTCCAAAAGATGTCAAATATACGCACTTGGTATCAGTCAAGTTGTATATATAAAATTGGAGGCATTCCAGCCCTTGGCGAAGAAGAGGTTCTCCCTCCTCAACAAAGACTGGAAGAAAGTATCAAAAACTGGATTAAGGCTTCAAGATAGTGAAGGCAGATGTCATATCAATTAACAAAAAAAGAGAAACTCAAAGAAATTGTTAAGTCTGGTAAAAACCCATCTTACTTTATAAACAATTATACAAAAATTTCACACCCAATCAAGGGTCAAATTCCTTTTAAAACCTACGATTTCCAAGATCAATTGTTGGAGGACTTCAACGATTATCGATTCAATATTATTTTGAAAGCAAGGCAGTTGGGAATATCAACAATCACCGCCGGATATGTGGCGTGGATGATGCTTTTTCACAAAGACAAGAACATCCTTGTCATGGCTACCAAATTTCAAACGGCAGCCAATTTAGTGAAAAAAGTAAAAGCACTAATGAAAAACCTACCAGAATGGATGCAAATCGCCAGCATAGAGATTGATAACAGGACATCGTTTGAATTGTCCAATGGCTCTCAAATCAAAGCCTCAACAACCTCTGGTGATGCAGGTCGTTCCGAGGCGCTTTCCCTGCTTGTGGTCGATGAGGCAGCACATGTTGAAGGTCTTGATGAGCTTTGGACGGGTCTCTACCCTACTCTGTCAACAGGTGGTCGTTGTATCGCCCTATCTACCCCAAATGGTGTGGGAAATTGGTTTCACCAAGTTTACATAGACTCAGAGCTAGGTAACAATGATTTTCACAACACGACTTTGCCTTGGGACGTACATCCGGACAGGGATGAGGAGTGGTTTGCAGAAGAGACAAAAAACATGTCCAGAAGACAAATTGCACAAGAATACGAGTGCAATTTCAACATGTCAGGAGAGACAGTAATACATCCGGATGACATGGCAAAGCTAAAAGATAGCTTATATGATCCTGTCTATAGAACTGGATTTGATCGTAATTTTTGGATATGGGAAAAATATAACCCCGATTGTAAATATCTTTTGGTTGCAGACGTTTCGAGGGGTGATGATAAGGATTTTTCTGTATTTCACATATTCAAGCTAGAAACAATGGAAATTGTAGCCGAGTATAAATCAAAAATCACACCAGACTTGTTCGCTAACATGCTTAATGATGTCGGCAGAGAATACGGCAATTGCCTTATGGTTGTTGAAAATAATTCTGTTGGATACGCAGTGCTAGATAAACTTAGAGACATGGCATACCCTAATTTATACTATTCAGTTAAGTCAACACATGAATATGTTGAGCAACATTTGGGCGAGAGCATGAATAATGCCGTTGCAGGCTTTTCTATGACTTCAAAAACCAGACCCCTCGTCGTTGCAAAAATGGAAGAATTCATTAGAAATAAACTAGTTACAATATATTCTGCCAGACTATTTAGTGAATTAGAGACTTTTGTTTGGAATAACGGACGTCCAGAAGCCATGAGGATGTATAATGATGACTTGGTGATGGCACTTGCTATTGGTTGCTGGGTGAGAGACACAGCTTTAGAAGTCAACCAGAGGGATCTCGAATATAAAAAAGCTTTCTTGAACACTATGACAAGAGTTAAAACCGAACTTAATACGTCAATACCCGGTCAAATAGGCTATAAGCCGATTGCAAAAAGTGATAAAATAAAACAACAACAACAGTATAGTTGGATTATAAAAGGATAAAAAATGGCTGATAGAAATAGAAACCCTAGAAATGAAGCATCACCCTTATTCAAGAGATTAACAAAGTTATTTTCAGGCCCTCTGGTCAACTATGACGCGCAAATGGTGGTCAGGAACTCCAAAACTGACGCAGACAAATATTCAACTAGGTTTAAATCTGCTAGTGGTCAACAGTTTAAGAAAACTAGCTACAATCCTTTTTCTAACCTGTCTTCTGCTGCCATGGCTAATGTCGCAAGAAGTCAAAGATATATTGATTTTGATCAGATGGAATATGAGCCGATTATCGCCTCTGCTTTGGATATTTATGCTGACGAAATGACGACCTCATCGCACCTACATCCCTTATTGAGAATTAGTTGCCCTAATGAGGAAATAAAGCTTATATTGACTTCTTTGTACCAAAATGTCTTAAATATTGAACACAATCTTTTTGGATGGTGTCGAACAATGTGCAAGTTTGGTGATTTAATGCTGTATCTTGATATAGAAGAGGAACAGGGCGTTGTAAACGCTATTGGTCTCCCGACAAGAGAAGTTGAGCGCCTCGAAGGCGAGGATAAAACCAACCCAAATTATGTGCAGTACCAGTGGAATTCTGCTGGAATGACATTCGAGAATTGGCAAATAGCACACTTTAGGGTTTTGGGCAATGATAAGTATGCCCCTTATGGTACATCTATTTTAGATCCTGCAAGGAGAATATGGAGGCAATTAACACTTTTAGAAGACGCAATGATGTCATACAGAATTGTCAGATCTCCAGAAAGAAGAGTGTTTTATGTCGATGTTGGAGGAATTCCCCCCAACGAAGTCGAACAATACATGCAAAAAGTAGTCACTCAGATGAAAAGAAATCAAGTGGTCGATGCAGATACTGGTCGGGTGGACTTAAGATACAATCCAATGTCGGTCGACGAAGATTATTTTATTCCCGTAAGGGGAGGACAGCAATCGACTAGAGTAGAAAATTTGCCCGGAGGAACTTACACAGGCGACATCGACGATGTTAAATATTTAAAAGATAAGCTATTCTCTGCGCTCAAGGTACCACAATCATATCTTTTCCGAGGCGAAGGAGCAGCAGAGGATCAGACAACATTAGCTCAAAAAGATATTCGTTTCGCAAGAACAATTCAGCGCCTCCAGAGAGTTGTAATATCCGAATTGGAAAAGATAGGTATTATACACCTCTATACGTTGGGCTATAGAGGCAATGATTTAATTTCTTTTAAAATGTCATTAAATAATCCATCAAAAATAGCAGAACTTCAAGAGCTTGAACAGTGGAGAACAAGATTCGATGTCGCCAGCGCTGCCTCTGAAGGTTATTTCTCCAAAAGGTGGGTAGCGACAAATCTGTTTAATATTTCTGAGGAAGAATTCCTTAGAAATCAGAGGGAATTGGCGTATGATAAATTAATGCAAGCCCAGTTTGATGTGTTAGATGGAGAATCCGGCGAGGGCGAAGGTCTTGGCGGCATGGGCGGCATGCTTGGCGGCGAAGAAGGCGATGAACTCGATATGGGGGACTTGGCAGTCGGAGACGAAGACGCCGAAGGCGACGAAGCCGGAGGGGCACCCCCTGAAGAGCCCGAGACAAACCTTCTAGCCGTCCCCGGCAAGAGGGATGACGACGAAGTAGTGAAAATGGCAAAAAAAGACGCTAAAGGGACGATATTCACCACAACTAACAAATCAAAGGGTAACTGGTATGAACCAAGAGATGATCAGTCCGGTAAGCGAGCCTTGGCGAGATCGATGAAATCCATGGGCTCAATGAGAGGCATAGATGGTATTCCCAAGGGATATAAAAACATGAATAGGCTTTCGAGGGGTGTTTACACGGAAGAACAATCTAATTATGATATGGAAGAGCAAGAATTGCTTGAATATAACAGTGAAATTAAAACATTGATAACTGAGTTGGAGACAAAAGAAAATGTCAAAAAAGATTAAACACAATAAGAAAAGAAATACCGCTTTTCTTTATGAGGCGCTGGTTAGAGAATTAGCCAAGTCTACAATCAAAAAAGATGCAGACAAGAAAAACACAATTGTTTCGATATTAAAAGAGTTTTTTAATGGAAAAAACCCTCTTGCCCGTGAGTTAAAGTTGTATCAAGATGTGCTGAGTACAAAAACAGAAGATAAAAGACTGGCAGAGAAGATTATGTTTGAGTCGCGCCTCGAAAGGAGCGCCCTTGACAATAAAAAGCTGTTCAATGAGCAAAGTGCGCTCATCTCCAGAATCAACAAAGAACTCAATCAAGATGTGTATAGCAATTTTGTTCCAAATTATAAAAGTTTGGCAACGTTGCATCAAATATTTAATAATCCTAAAATTGAGGCAAAAAAAAGAGTCTTATTGGAAGAAAACATCTTAGAAGAAATGTTGAAAAAAACAGAAAACAATATTGAAAAAATTGAAAAAATTGAACACATTGATAATATTGTTTATAAGTCTTTCACAAAAAATTTCAATGAAACTTATGGATGCTTGAAAGAAAGGCAGAAAAAATTGCTTAGAGCATATCTTAGTGCTGCTGGTGAGGACAATTTGGAGATGAAAATATTTTTAGACGAAGAGTTACAAAACCTACAACAAGAAGTAAAAAATTCAACAGAATTAGAAATATTCCCAGAACAGAAGATAGAAATCTTGAGTTTGCTAGAAGGTTATTCAAAGAAAGATGTAGGCGATGAAGATTTAAAAAAAATATTGAAAATTCAACAATTAATCGAGGAATCTAAAGAAGATGATAAAAATTAACATCGGAGCAACCCCGGAGTATATAAAAGAATACATTGATACGCTGGATTTAAAAAAATCTTTAGGTGGTCATCTGATGATTTTTAATCATCGGGATATTAATGTTGTTGTAAAGACAAACGAGCGAAAGATCGTCACGTACAGCAAAGGAAATTTCAGCGACGTTGTTTATAACACTCAAAACAGATTTTTTCATTTCTTGACTGAAAGCGGCGTTGTGGAACCTGAGACCATTAGAGGGTCTAATGTTTTCGGCTCTCTCTTAGCAGAATATCCAGAAAGCAGTGAGGTAAAAAATTTGGCAGAGGTGGTATTGTACAATATTGCCCTTTTTATGCTTGATGAGACAAAGTATATGGAACAAGTTGAGAAAGTTGAAAAAGAAAGAGAAGAGGATTTGCTAGACCCCTCCAAGAAAGACTCAACGGAACTTGGAGAAGTGCCGCAGGATACAACTAAAGGCTCACATCAACCATACTATCCGGGCTATTCATATGGTTTGGCAGGAATCTATAGGTATGAATAATGGATCTAATGTACTTTATTCTTGCCTCTTGGGGCATGACCCAAATCTTAGTTTACGGAACAATTTTTGAAAATCAACGCGAATGGATTATGGAAAAATCTAATTGGTTTGGAACACTTATCCGCTGTCCTATATGTACAGGTTTTTGGGTTGGTGTTTTTTTGTTTGGAATAAATGGCTTTACAGAACTATTTAATTTTGAGTATAATATCGCTAATTTGTTAATTTTAGGCTGTATTTCGTCTGCTACATCTTATGTCTTAAATGTGGTGATTGGTGATAATGGAATAAAACTTAATCATATTGGCGAATAGGAGAGTTTAAAATGACAGCAAAATGGATGTTACAACCAGTTAGAAGATGCTGCAAAGGATCATAGCTCATGCGGGTAATGCCCGCAGAAAGGAAGAAAGTATGTCTGAAAAAATGGTAATTAGAGAATACTATGAGCTTTGTGATGGGGGGATCTGCCAAGATTTGCTCACCGAGTCAGAAAAGCGTTTTGTTGCAGATGGCGGCATGATTTTGTCGGGTGTAATCCAAAGATCTGGTGTTCCCAACGGAAATGGTAGAATTTATAGCGAACAGGTTTTAGAGAGAGAAATTGGATTATATAAAAAGTTAGTTGAAGAAAATAGAGCACTCGGAGAATTAGACCACCCAGAGTCAAATATTGTCGAGCTTGCCAATGTGTCCCATAAGATGACAGCCGTATGGATGGAGGGCAATGATGTTTATGGGAAGTTACAAATTTTAGAAACACCATCAGGAAAAATACTAAGAGCACTTGTTGAAGGAGGCTGTAAGATTGGCATTTCCTCTAGGGGAACTGGCACATTATCTGAAAGCCCAAACGGCTCCATTGTAAACGACGATTTTCAGTTAATCTGTTTTGACATGGTTTCGGAGCCATCAACTGCTGGTGCTTTTATGGTGAAAGAGGGCAAGGAAAGTAATGTCTTTAACAAAGCAGATAAATTAAACAGATTAATACAGGATATTTTAAGTTAGTAATATGAAAAAAGCAGAGTTTAAACAACTTATTAAGGAAAGCGTTAGGGAAGTGCTTTTAACGGAGGGATTCCTTTCGACGATTGTATCTGAGGTTGTTAAAGGGATTGGCACGAATATTGTAACTGAAGAGGTCATTAAAAAACCTTCGCAATCACAGCCCTCAGAAGAAAAAACAAATTTTCAGGAGATGAGAGTGCAAGAAAAGAAAAAACAGCTTCAGGAAACTAAAAAAAGAATGCTTGATGCAATTGGAAAAGATGCTTATGGCGGCATCGATTTGTTTGAGGGAACTAAGCCAATGTCCAAAGCAGGGAGCCCCGGAAGAACCCCCGAGCCTAATTCATCCTTGGCAGATGTAGAGCCAAGTGACCCCGGAGTTGATATTTCTGGTTTTTTGGGTGGCGCATCGAATTGGAAACAAATTATAAAATAGGTATATTATGAGAAAGAAACCGAAACCGGTTAATGTAGAAGTTACACCGAGAAAAAACGAATCTCCCGAGAGAATGATCAAGAGATTCCTCAAGAAAGTTAAAAAAGAAGGCATTCAGGACGAATGGCGAGAAAAGCACATGTTCTTTGAAAAGCCAACTGATAAGCGCCGCCGAAAGAAAAAAGAGCGTAACAGAGTAATAAAAAAGCTCCGAAGAGAATACGAAGCTAAATATAAAGACTAGGAGAAAATAAAATGGTATATTCACCAAGAGCGAGTGGGATAGGAAATACAGCAGCATATCAAGTATCGGGAAGACCCTATATAACTGGATCGGTTGTTGAGACCGGAAACGGCGTCACTCCCTCTACTTCACAATTTAAAGTTTCCTTTCCTAGTGTAACTAGAACAATAAGGATTGTCAACACAGGATCCGCACCCCTAAGATTTCACTTTGACTCCTTATCAGTTGCACCCGCCACCCACGCAGATCATAATTACATTGTTGTTCCGCCTGATTTAGTTCACTGCACTTCGGGTTCTGCTAATAACTACGTATCGGGATCCCACCGGAATCAACCCTTTGTGATGGATATTAAGTGCAAAGATATCTACATCTCTAGCACCGCGCAAGGGCAAAGTGGTTTTCAGTTGATAGCGGAATTAACGCACATCCCGCGATATGATATGTATCCTCTTAGCGGATCTGGAGTAAACGGAGATGGCGGTTAATTATAATTAAAAATTATTAGAATACAGTTATTTGCGTATGTAATAGTGAATAATTTTGAAAGTAGTCCCCCAAAACATATCCTGAAAACTATTTATATATGAGCGCAATCTCGTGCTCCAAGCGCCTCTTGGCGCTTTTTCTTTGACTTTATCTAAAAATTTAATCTATTAATTAAATCTATGGGAGGATTTAAACATGGCTTCTATTTCTACTTCGAATTACCATAAGTACGTCGAATTACAAAATGTCTCCTCTTCGGGCGACCCAGCGTCTGCACCAGAGGGAGGTATTTATCTCTTTGCTTCTGGTTCATCGGCTGCTCCTAATACTGCAAGACTTTACATGCAGAATGAAGGAGGATCTGTAACCGACCTTTCTAAAACTCTTGACATCGATGCGTTTACTGCTCTTGGTGGTGCTGGTCTTCACCAAACACAAGATCACTTCGTCTTTTCCGACAACGGAACTGAGAAGAAGATCACCTTTTCTAACCTTCAGGATGCAGTTTTCGCTGATGTCTCTGGAGATGCAACCATCGCTGCTGGCGGTGCTTTGACTATTGCTGCTCAAGCAGTTGAAAACAGCATGCTTGCTGATGACGCCGTTGGTGCTGACGAGTTGGCTGCCAACGCTGTCGTTGAAGCCAGCATTGTTGACAATGCAGTTACTTTGGCTAAGATGGCAGGCATTACTAGAGGTTCTATCATCTTGGGTGACTCATCTGGTGATCCTTCGCTTCTTGCAAAAGGTTCTGCTGCTCAATTCCTTCAATCTGATGGAACTGATCCGTCGTATGTAACAATCTCCGGCGATGCTACAATTGCTGCCGGTGGTGCTTTAACAATTGCTAATGATGCAGTTGAGCAAGCAATGATTGCAGACGACGCTGTTGGTGCTGATCAGCTTGCTTCTAGCGCAGTTGTCACAGCTAGTATTGTTGACAATGCAGTTACTTTGGCTAAGATGGCTGGACTCGCAAGAGGTAAAATCATCGTCGGTGACGCCTCGGGCGACCCATCAGCTTTAGCCGCTGGTGCTGACGGAAAGATCCTTGTTGCAGACGCAAACGGAGACCCTTCGTGGACAACAGTTTCAGGTGATGCAACATTATCTGCTGGTGCCCTCACAATCTCTGCAAATGCAGTTGAAGGCTCCATGCTTAACAGCAATGTTGCTGGATCCGGTCTTGACTATGGCTCAAACGAGCTTTCTGTTGATGTTTCTGACTTCATGACAAATGGTGCAAATAACAGAATCGTTACTGCAACTGGAGCTGACGCCATGAATGGTGAAGCTAACTTGACTTTTGATGGCTCTGCACTTGCTGTTGTCGGAACCGTTTCTGGATCAAGCACCCTTCATGCAGTAGGCGGAATAACAGGTGGAAGCACCCTTGCCGTTTCTGGTACCTCAACATTGCAAGCTGTAAACGCACAGGCTTTATCCGCAACAACAGCAACCCTATCTGGGAAGCTTTCTTCTTCTGCCGGAGCAGATTTTGCATCAGCAGCTACTTTTAGTGCAACTATCGCAGCTTCTGGTACTATCCAAGCAGGAAGTCACATCATTGCTGGTGGAAACAGTATTGTTGATGGTGGATCTAACTCCTCAATCACATTCGACGGAAGTGGTAACACTGCTGTTGTTAATGCGATGACTGTCGGTGGTGGATATGGCTCTTCTGGTGTAACCATCAGTTCTGCTGGTGCACTCCAAGCAGATGGAGCACTTACTATCGGTGCTGACGGTGCTGGTGTAAACTTCAAAGCTTTCGGTGGTGCTGCCAATGAGCACATGTCTTACGATGCAGGCAACCATGTTCTTTACTTTGTTAATGGATCTAGCGCTACTTTGCTGACTCTTGGTGGTGATGCTACTACTGAGTACGCACTTGATGTTGCTAACGGATCTGATAACATTAATAAAGTTCGCGCTGCTGCATTCGTTACCTACTCGGACGAAAGCCTCAAGAGTGATGTTGCTACAATGAACACCGCACTTGATACTGTTATGTCCTTGAATGGTGTTGAGTTCACTTGGAACGACTCGGGCGAAAGAGACTTCGGTTTCATCGCACAAGAAGTTCAAA
>Ga0209756_1004633_pt1 | contig 10635 bp, 10 predicted proteins | sample ETNvirenome_6_85_FD_184071 | JGI IMG/M metagenome (GOLD analysis project Ga0209756, IMG submission 184071) | Marine viral communities from the Pacific Ocean - ETNP_6_85 (SPAdes) (version 3) | ecosystem: Environmental > Aquatic > Marine > Oceanic | place: Pacific Ocean | collected 2013-06-19
AGACATAGGATCATCACATACACTAACGCTACTAAGGTCACTGCTTCTTGGTTGTTTATCCCTCTTCTTCTACGCATGATTACCTCCAGGTAACTTTCATCAAAGTTGTGATTGACTGACTAACTGACTGACTGAAACTGTCAGGAGCCAGGACTCAACACTCTCTGCTTCATAAACAGATCACGATCACATCACTTCCAACTTCCCCAAGTGAATAACCCTGGCCCCGTGTGTACTTGTAACACACGAGAGCATTTTCTCATACCTCTTTTTGAACTTCGGTTAATCTAGGGATCTACACTTAGTCGTATATCCCACTGTATATGATAAGAGCTATACCATAGGCTTACCTCCAGTGATGGGCTGCGATTGACTAACTTTGACCAAAGTTACTAACAGATATCGATTGGCTGTGCGTCTAGGTGTACATTCTCCAGACCAGTTTGTAGTCTGTCTAAAGAGATAAGTTTCACCACTGTTTTATCACTGTGATTTAGATATTCAACGGCTATCTTACTCTCACGCCAACCTAAAACCGAGACTCTCATTCCATAGTGTTTGTACTCTTTGAGATACTTATCAAGTGTATCCCTATCGTACATATCCAGGCCTTGCAAATACATAACTTACCTCCAGGTTGTGAGGGACTGACTGACTGACTGACTAACTTTGATCAAAGTTGTAGCCAGGAAAAATAAAAAAAAAGAAAAAGCTACCCAGTTTTGACACTGGATAGCTTTACTAGGTATCGGTTCAATCGTGTACTACGTTGGCTTATTCTACTGCAATTGCAACCTCTTCAAGTACGTTATCTAGTGCATTCATAGCACTATCAATCTCAACTTGAGCAAGGTCATTCTTAACCCTTGTTTCTGTCTTGGTTTCTTCATCAGTAGTGCGACCATCTGCAATAATTGCATCCAGTTTGCTCTGCTGGCGTCTATCCAAGACTCTGGTCATTTGATCTAATGCTTTTTGATCATCTGCTATAGCTTCCTCATACTTCTTAGTAGCCACTGCAATTGCATTAGTGCGATCCGTCACTTGAGTCATAGAGAACTGGAAGGTTAATTCTTTGCCATTCTTAGTCTCTTTATAATGGCCACCTTCTTGATTTGGATCATAAGCTATCTCGTTATTGATAGACTCCAGAAGTTCCCTAAGCCTACTCAGTGTGGCCTTGCTATCCCTAGACGCTAATTCCTTAACAAGTGTTTCAACTTGCTTGGAATTACCATAAAGGAATATGTAGACCATTCTCTGGAAAGGTCTCCTTTGTTGTTCGACTATGTTGAGTGCCTTTGTCATAGCACTAGGGCCATGATCAGCCACTGAATCCATAGCACTGTCGCACCAGTTTGTATATAAGTCACTGGCTAGACTGGAGCCTACTCCTACTAGATGCTCTTGCCTATCTGCAACCTTAATACCCTTCACTGTGGAAGGTGCATTGAGATACTGATAGAATCCGTCATTGTCTGGAGTGATTGTTCCAGCATCTGTTAAGGTGGAACCACCTAGAGCAAACTGGCGATAGATACCCAAGATATTCTTGGCTTGGGTACCTCTTACTGCTCCACTTGCCTTAGCTAGCTTCATCTGCAAAGGGATGTTGCTAGTGTGGGCGTTTATTGATGCATTAGAATTCTCCAGAACTACGCTACGTTTAGTAGATTTTCCCATTTGTTTAATCACCTCATTAATTGATCATTAAGAATACTTGAAAACCCTTTAGGAATAGCGAGTCTACGCCATCCTTCAAAGGTCCAAGTAGTGAAGTGATTGAACCGATACCTAGTTGGTTTATCTTGGCTTCTCGTATTCCAGTTTCTACACTGGCAAGCTAGCCATGCAACAAATAAACCTTATGTCAAATAAGCCTTCTGAATCCTAAACTTTGATCAAAGTTGTAAATCAAACATCAATCAAATAGACAGATATAACGTGCATACGATAGCCTATATAGGGTATATAGGTCAAGTGGTCTCGTAAGTTGTTGTATAGCAAGCACTTACAGGAGCCAAAAAATAAAAGTGTTGTCCACACAACAAAAAAATAGCATGGAAAGAGTAGGGAAAAGTAGGTGATATAACCCCTATTTTAGGTTGGTCCTTTAGGTCTCTAGAAGTTGGGAATTGTTGGCTAGACAACAGAAAAGATATTGACCAGTTATTGTTGTCTACACAACAGAAAATAAAATTGTGGTCCAGACAACAAAAAAGAAAAAAACCAAAATTGTTGGCCAGACAACAAACCGAACAAACACCGAAACCCGAACATAAACCGAAACCGAACAGAAGCCGAACCCCGTCCCCCGCCCCCCCCAAAAAAGCAGCCGACGCTCGGCCGGGAATATATATATTGTTTTGCTCGTCCTATAAGCCCATTTCAACTCTTGCTTGGTGTTCACCTATTGCCATGACACATCTAGCGAGTTCGTACCATCTTTTACAGTCTGTAGGCAGTTTTTTCTTTCTAAAGTAGTTATCTAGGATCTCTGATGGTATTTTGCCTTTAGCCCGTAGTTTACTATCGCTGAATTTTTCAAAGTAGTCCGGATATTTTTTTAAAGTTTCTTCTGCTGACCACTTCCTGGCACCATCTCGTATGATACGGTTTTTAAATCGGTGTACTTTGTATGCTTTTGCAGCCTTCCTTACAACTCTCTGTTCTTCTGGGGTTACCTGGAACTTTGGAAATACGTTTTCGTGTGTGTCTTCTAAGTTTCTGTGATACATCTAGATTCTACCTATACGTTTTAATCTAGTTTTTTTAGATAGTACTAGACTAGATAGTACTAGACTAGATAGTACTAGACTAGTATAATATACCAGGGGGTAAAAAAGGTTTAATTCCCAGATCCTTTTAGGGGGGTACCCACATACCCCTGATTTCTCAGAATTGAGCCCCCATCTTTCCAGAACGAAAATTTTTGTGTAATTTTTCAAAGTGGATATTAACGCGGTTGCCGAAAGGCTAGACTCCCTGCCTGCTGAAGAGCAGGTTGAAATACTCGCGCTCTTAGATGAATTAAATGCTGCGCGTAGTCGTGGTCTTGCACAGGATGACTTCCTCGAGTTTGTGAAATTAGTGTGGCCTGCTTTTATCGAGGGTAACCACCATAGGACTATGGCTGATGCATTCAATAGGATTGCCAGTGGTGATCTGAAGCGTTTAATCATCAACATGCCTCCTCGTCATACTAAGTCTGAGTTCGCATCCCATTTGTTTCCCGCCTGGTATCTCGGCAGGTTTCCTGATCGTAAAGTAATTCAAACAGCACATACAGCAGAGCTTGCAGTAGGCTTCGGTCGTAAAGTCCGTAACCTTGTAGGCTCTCCAGATTATCATAACATATTTCCAGATGTTTCGCTAAGTACCGACTCTAAAGCTGCTGGAAGATGGAACACAAATAAGAACGGAGATTACTTCGCTATTGGTGTAGGTGGTGCCGTAACTGGTAAAGGTGCAGATATTCTCATTGTAGACGATCCGCACTCCGAACAAGAAGCTGCACTTAATGATCCTGCGGTTTATAACAAGACATACGAGTGGTACACATCTGGTCCTCGTCAGAGGTTGCAGCCTGGTGGAGCGATTTGCCTGGTGATGACCCGGTGGTCTAAAAAGGATTTGACGGGCAACATCATCAAAGCTTCTGTAGAAAGAGGTGGCAGCGATGAGTGGGAAGTGATCGAGTTGCCTGCTATACTTCCGAGTGGTAAACCATTGTGGCCTGGGTTCTGGCCATTAGATCAGTTGGAATCTTTGAGGGCCGAGCTTCCTGTTGCAAAGTGGAGTGCTCAGTATCAGCAGGATCCAACATCAGAAGAGTCTGCGATCATCAAACGTGAGTGGTGGAAAGAATGGCCTGACCGAGATCCACCAGCCTGTGATTTTGTGATTCAATCCTGGGACACTGCATTCCTGGCAAAAGAAACTGCTGACTACAGTGCATGTACGACCTGGGGTGTATTTTATACAGAAGACGGAGAGGCTCGCATTATTCTCTTGGATGCACTACAAGAACGTCTCGAGTTTCCAGACTTGAAGGTTCGGGCTTACGAGATGTACCAAGAATATGAACCTGATGCATTTATCGTTGAAGCCAAAGCAGCTGGTAGTCCGTTGATATTTGAGTTGCGTCGTATTGGTATCCCCGTGGCGGAGTACACACCTGGCAGGGGTAAGGACAAAGTTGCAAGAGTAAATGCAGTATCTGATTTATTCTTTAGTGGTCATGTCTATGCTCCACGCACTAGATGGGCAGAAGAAGTGATAGAACAGTTCGCATCTTTTCCTTACGGGGACCATGATGACCTAGTCGATTCATCCACTCAAGCACTAATGAGATTTAGACAAGGAGGCTTTATTCACATGGGCTCAGACTTCCCTATGGATGAATTGTCACAAATGCGCAAAGCAGACTATTATTGACTTAATGCATTTTTATTGTCATTCTTGAATAACGCGTTTGCATTACCAAGAGACTTCTACAGAGATTATTTATGGCCATAGATAAACCCCTGAATGGACTTCTCGATCAGGATGACTTTGAGATGGGACCGGAAGGGATGCTTGTTGCTGAGGAAGAGGGGATACCCGGGGATTCTCTAACTACTGAACTTGAAGATGGTGGAGTGCTTATAGAATTTGATCCTATGTCTGAATTGATGGGCATGGAAGATCAGTTCGATTCTAACCTCGCTGATTTCATGGACGAGGACGACCTCCAAACACTTGGCTATGATTGTATAGCAAAGTTTGATTCAGATAAGAGCAGTCGCTCAGACTGGGAACAAACCTACAAAGAAGGACTCGATCAGCTTGGTCTAGAAATTGAGGATCGTACTACCCCGTGGGCAGGAGCCTGTGGCGTATTCCATCCAATGCTGTCCGAAGCTGTAGTTAGATTCCAGAGTCAGACAATCCAAGAGGTAATGCCAGCTAAGGGTCCAGTGCGTACACAGTGCTGGGGTGTAGTAAATGAAGAGCGTACCCAGCAAGCACACCGTGTTCAAGAATATATGAACTACCAGCTTCTTGAAGTGATGACTGAATATAGATCAGAAACAGAGAAGCTTTTGTTTAGCCTACCACTTGCTGGTAGTGCGTTTCGCAAAATTTATTTTGATCCTTCTTTGGGTAGGCCGACATCAATGTTTGTGCCCGCTGAAGATTTTGTTGTAGCCTACAATGAATCGGATCTCGAGCAGTCAGAACGCTATACCCATGTAATGAACCGCAGCAACAACCAGGTCAGAAAACTTCAGGTCAGCGGATTTTATCGTGACGTAGAATTGGATGCTTCTCACGTTGAAGATAATCCTATCACCGATAAGTTTAACGAAATCAGTGGTGTCACTCCTTCCTGGGAAGATGACGAAAGACATCAGTTGCTAGAAATGCATTGCGTGTTAGATCTTCCTGGGTTTGAAGATCCCGACGGTGTAGCTCTTCCCTATGTGGTAACTATTGATAAGTCCAGTGCAACAGTTTTGTCGATCTATAGAAACTGGGCTGAAGATGATCCGAACAGACTTAAGAAGCAGCACTTTGTGCATTACGGTTATGTTCCTGGAATTGGTTTCTATAATCTTGGCTTGATCCATATGATTGGTGGTCTTGCTAAGTCTGCGACCAGCTTGCTTAGGCAGTTGGTTGACGCAGGTACACTATCCAATTTACCTGGAGGGTTAAAAACTCGTGGACTCAGAATCAAGGGAGACGACACCCCGATCATGCCCGGGGAGTTTAGGGACGTTGATGTACCAGGCGGTGTCATCCGTGATAACATCACTTTTCTTCCGTATAAAGAACCTTCTTCGGTCCTTTATCAATTACTAGGTAATATCGTAGACGAAGGCAGAAGATTTGCTTCTATGGCAGATATGAAGGTTGCCGACATGAATCAGAATGCTCCAGTCGGAACTACGCTTGCGATTATGGAGCGGGCAATGAAAGTGCAGTCTGCGATCCAAGCCAGGATACATGCTAGTCTAAAACAAGAGTATAAGATTCTAGCGGGGATTATACGGGACTATACATCTCCTGCATATCCATATGAAACAGAAGAAGGCACGGAAATTAAAGTAGAAGACTTCGATGATCGTGTTGACGTAATTCCTGTCTCGGATCCCAACGCCTCTACAATGGCACAACGTATTATGCAGTATCAAGCTGCAATGCAGTTAGCACAGCAATCGCCAGGATTGTATGACATGCCGTTACTTCACAGGCAGATGATGGAGTTAATCGGTATTCCAAACGCAGATAAGATTGTGCCGATGCCTGATGAAGTGGTGCCGACTGATCCTATTAGTGAGAATGAAGACTTGCTCACGATGAAACCGGTTAAAGCATTTGAGTATCAGGACCATGAGGCCCATATGAAAGTACATATGGTTCTTAAGAATGATCCGCAGATTAAAGAGCAAATGCAAAATAATAAGATGGGTGGTCCCATGGGGGCAGCGTTAGATGCTCACCTCAGAGAACACCTAGCATTTGTATTCCGTGATCAGATTGAAGAAGAACTCGGTTATGATCTGCCACCTACAAATCAACCGCTTCCAGAAGATATTGAGAAGAGGTTAAGTGGATTGGTAGCAGAAGCAGCTGACCAAATGCTAGGCAAGAAGAAAGCAAGGGCTAAGGCTGAGGCAGATGCTAAGGCTCAGAAAGATCCTGTAATACAACAACGCGAAAAAGAATTGCAGATTCGTGAGCAAGATGTACAGCGTAAGGCACAGGCTGACCAGGCTAAGGCACAAGTAGAACAGCAGAAGATTGCAGCTAAAGAGCAATCTGATATGTCCAAAGATCAAATAGCAAGAGAGAAACTTGCTTTGGATCGTGAAGAAATGGCGATGAAAAACCAAACAGAACAAGATCAGTTTGCTGCAGAACAGGAAATTGAGATAGCCAAGATAGCTATAGACCAAGAACGCTTTGATATTCAGCAAGATGTTGATGGTATGAAGCTCGGAATTGATATAGCAAGGGAGGGATTGGATGAGTGAGGATGTGTTCTCAGTACTTAAAAAGAAAATTAGAAATCAAATGAATGACTTGGCTGATCATTTGGCAGTAGGATCGGCAAAAGATATGGAAGAGTATCGCAAGATTACTGGGATTATTGAAGGATTAGCCTGGGCAGAACGTGAAGTTATTGATCTTGAGGATAAATTACTAAAATTATAGTTTGTAGGACGCAACGCCCATACGGGGCGCAACAATAAAACGAGAGGCAAGCATGGCGACACTCGCAAAAGAAATAGAAAGTCCTGTTATTGATGTCGAAGAGATTACATTCAAAGACGGTGATGACTCTGTTCGTACCGCATCGCAACTTCCAGAGCCAAAAGGCTATAAGTTGCTGATTGCACTCCCAGAAATTGATGAAACTACCGAAGGTGGCATCATTAAATCAGCACAAAGCCAGCATGAAGAGGCAATTTCTACTGTTGTAGGCTTTGTTTTGAAGGCTGGACCTGATGCATACGGTAATTTTTCGAGATTTCCCAGTGGTCCCTACTGTAAAGAGGGAGATTGGGTAGTATTTCGTGCCTTTAGTGGTACAAGAATCAAGATTCATGGTAAAGAATTTCGCTTAATTAACGATGACACTGTAGAGGCGGTCGTAGAAGACCCCAGAGGCGTAGAAAGGGCATAAAATGAGCGAACAAACGGTAAGAACAACAGACGAAGAACGATTTTTGGGTGTTAGGACCACGATTGAGCCACCAGAAAACGTCGAAAGTGATGCTGATTCCGATAATTTACAGATTGAGGTGGTCGATGACCGCCCTGTAGAGGACCAAAGAGAGTCAGCATCTACAAAATCAGACGATGATGGCATGGCCAACGACGAAGAGATCCAGCAGGTGGGCCAAAGAGTCCAAAAACGCATAAAAAAACTAAAATGGGAGTTCCATGAGGAGCGTAGGGCCAAAGAAGCAGCAGAACGGCTGTCTTCGGAGGCAGTAAACTACACACAAGGGCTTCAGACGGAAAATCAACGCCTTTTAAAGCTTGTTCAGGACTCACAAACAGCTTTAACGCAACAAAGTCAGCATAGGGCTGATGCAAACATCCGTATAGCAGAAGAAAACTTCAAAAAAGCCCATGAGTCAGGTGATGCAGAGCAAATTGCTGCAACACAGAAGGCATTGACTGATGCACAGCTTGGAAGAGCCTATGCACCAGCAGTATCACAGAAAATTATTGATAATTGGAAGCAACAAGCCATGGCAGAGGACCGTCAACTGGCAAATCAGCAACCACAGTATTCTCCGGAGCCAATTCAGCCTGATGCAAAGGCAGTTGTGTGGCAAGAAGACAATCCGTGGTTTGGGCAAGATGAAGAGATGACTAGCTTCGCATATGGTGTCCATGAAAGACTAGTTAATAAGGAAGGTATTGACCCAGAGAGTGATCAATACTACGATTTGATAGATAAACGCATGGCGGAAGTTTTTCCTGCGCAATTCAGTAGCGGTAACGAGCGCACCAACGAATCCTCGGTTATCGTCGATACTGCACCAGCTAAAAAAGCTAAATCAGTGGTAGCACCAGCGTCTAGAACGACTGGGACAAAGCCACGCACAATTAGGTTGACAGAAACTCAGGTGAGACTCGCGAAACGCCTGGGCCTTACAAATGAGCAGTATGCAAAACAGCTTATGAAGGAGATGGCATAATGTCTGATGAACGCGCACCACGGGAGCCACGCACTCTCGAAAATCGTGAAAACGAAAAAAGAGAACAGTCGTGGGAACCTGCATCAATTTTACCAGACCCGGATCCCCAAGACGGCTGGGTGTTTAGATGGATACGAACCTCTATGGTTGGCAACGCTGATAACACGAATGTGTCAAAACGCTTTCGTGAGGGTTGGGAACCGGTTCGTGCCGAAGATCATCCAGAGTTACAGATTATGAGTGATCATAAATCGGAATGGGGTGCAAAGGGTGGAATAGAAGTTGGCGGACTCTTGCTCTGCAAAGCACCACAAGAAACTGTGGACCAAAGACGTGCATATTTTCATAATCATGCAGAGTCTCAGATGCAAGCAGTTGACAATAACTATATGCGTGAGAACGATCCTCGGATGCCAGTTCTTGCGCCTGATAGAAAAACTCGTGTAGCATTTGGTGGCGGTGGCCGCTAAATGAATTAAACTAATAATTAAAATAGGTAAGTAAATTATGGCTACTTCAGCTTCACCGTATGGAGCCAGACCTATTGGTACACTAAGCGCATCAGGGTCGTATTCGGCCAAGGTGCGTCATTTACCAATTATTACCACATATGGAACTGCTATTTTTAATGGCGATTTCGTTAAGGTTGCAGCAGACGGTACGATTGCAAAAGATACCGGTACAGCTGCTCTAACAAGTTGTGGTATTTTTATGGGATGCTCTTATACGGACCCAACGACTGGACAACCGACATATAGCACACAATGGCCAGCATCAAATGCAGCAACCGATGCAATGGCTTATGTGGTAGATGATCCTTTTGTCGTTTTCCAGATGCAGGCTGACGAAGCAGTGAATACCACAGATCGTGGTCTAAACTGTGACGTTATACAAACCGCTGGATCTACTTCCATCGGTAAATCTAAAAATGCGATTGATGGTGACAGTTGTGCTACAACTAATACGTTGCCTCTTCGTATCCTTGACTTCGTTGACGGGCCTAACAGTCTGCCTCCGAAGGGAACGACCGCGAGTGATGCCTACCCTGACGTTATTGTGAAATTTAATGCTGCGTCGAGTGGGTCAGCCTCTAATCATTCATACTTAAACGCCACTGGCGTATAATAGGAGACTGACAAATGGCTATATCACGCGCACAATTACTCAAAGAACTTTTACCTGGACTTAATGCTCTCTTTGGAATGGAGTATGCACGGTACGATGACGAGCATAGTGCAATCTATGAGACGGAAAGTTCGGACCGGTCCTTTGAGGAAGAAGTAAAGCTTTCGGGCTTCGATGCTGCTCCTGTCAAAGACGAGGGGTCAGCAATTTCATACGACGCTGGACAGGAGAGCTTCACGGCTCGCTACAACCATGAGACCATCGCCATGGGCTTTGCTATTACCGAGGAAGCAATGGAAGATAATCTCTATGATTCTCTGTCGGCTCGTTATACTAAGGCTTTGGCTCGCGCCATGGCCCACACCAAACAGGTTAAAGCTGTTGTTCCATTGAACAACGGATTTACTGCTGCTTACCAGGGCGGTGACGGTGTGAACCTTTTCACAGCATCTGGTGATGGTGTAACTGGCGGTGACGGTCACCCACTCGTTTCGGGTGGTAAGAACTCCAACCGTCCAGCTACTGCCGTTGACCTCAATGAGACTTCTCTTGAGGCTGCTGTTATTCAGATTGGCAAGTGGACAGACGAGCGTGGTCTAATGATCGCTGCACGTCCTCAGACACTTGTGATTCCACCTGATTTGCAATTCGTTGCGACACGGGTGATGAAATCTGAGCTTCGCCCCGGAACTGCTGACAACGACGTGAACGCTGTGCGTTCAATGGGTGTTGTACCTGGCGGAACTGTTGTAAACCATTATCTAACTGATACGGATGCATGGTTCTTGCTAACAGACGTTCCTAACGG
>Ga0209756_1004637_pt1 | contig 10633 bp, 5 predicted proteins | sample ETNvirenome_6_85_FD_184071 | JGI IMG/M metagenome (GOLD analysis project Ga0209756, IMG submission 184071) | Marine viral communities from the Pacific Ocean - ETNP_6_85 (SPAdes) (version 3) | ecosystem: Environmental > Aquatic > Marine > Oceanic | place: Pacific Ocean | collected 2013-06-19
CAACTCCTGTTCCACCTGTAATAGTTCCAACATAGTCTCCTGTAGTATGTGTACCTAATGTAATAAGGTTATCTAAAGAAGTAGCCCCAGTTCCTCCTTGGTCTACTGCTACTGTGGTTCCTTCCCAAGTTCCAGAAGTAATTGTTCCTACTGTAGCCAGACTGGATAATGCATCGATTTCGCTTTCAAAATAAGTATTTAAGGTGGTTAAAGCCACCTGTTTCATTGTGCCATCATCATTAACTACTACTCGGTCTGCATCAACTAGGGTAGGAGTACTAGCCGCTGTGCCACCATCCATAATATTTAATTCGGCTGCTGTGGTTGTAACCAAGGTTCCAGCCAGTTTCAAACCGTTAGAACCATCGTGTGATGCTATGTCTATATCTGTAGCAGCATCTGAAAAAGTAACACTTCCTACAACTGTTAATGTGGAACCATCAGATGACATATATTCGCCACCCGCATCATAAAAATAAAGTTTGTCTACAATCTTAACATCACCATCGGCAATCTCTAAAGCAATGGTTCCATCAGTTCCTGTGATTTTTAATTGTTCTTCAGAAGAATCCCATAACAAATTATCTGAAGATGTATCTGAATGAAATGTGACATCTTGTCCACTACCATCAGAACCCACAACTATTGCACCAGTAACTGTTAAAGTAGAACCATCAAATTGTAAGTTCGCTTCTCCATTTAAAGTGGAACCTGTTGCAGTAGTAACATAGTTATCGGTGTTATTAGAAATAGAAACAAGACCTTCACCAATAAAATTAGTTCTTGTAATATATTTAATTTTATCAGGAGTTTCCGATACATCTAAAACTAATACTAAATCCCCAGCAGCAGGTGATGTGATTTCAGTTTGATCTGAAAAAAGATCTAGATCAATAGATGTAGCTTTAATATTAGTGTCAAAAAGATTAGGTCTTCCTAAACCACCAAGATTAGTATTACTTCTTGTACCTTGTCCAATAGGCATAAATTATCTCCCCCATGCGATTCCTCTAACACGGACATTCGTACCACCAGTACCATTAATTACTGATATTTTATCGTTTAGAAAAATACCGGAATCTGAGTATCCTTCATTTTCTGGAATAAACATGTTAGATGAAGTTGCGGTTTCATCAAATGCTATATAAGCATCACCAAGCTCTACAACAAATGAAAGTTTATTTACCTCTTCAAAATTTGCCCCAAGATCTAATACAGTTGCAGCAGAGTCACCAGTTGTAGTATAAGTAAATGTTTTATGTTTTGGATAGTTTTGTAATAATTCTATTTCTTGTCTAAAATTCGGCATAATTATTTCTCCTTGGGTAATTTAAAAAGGGGATTAGAACCAAATCCCAACTTATTGGGATAAGTTTCACCTTGTCCAAATTTTAATTCTTGTTTAGCTATATTCCAATTTATTGATTCTTGTTTTTCTTTCATCAATTTATCTTTATAAATGTGAGCCATCTTTGATAAATCCTTCACATCTTTACGTGATTCAATTAATTTTGTTTCTAAATCATTTTTTGATTTATAAATAGTTTTAAAATTTTCCTGAAGTTTATCCGCAAAATTATTCTTTTTAACTATTTCTGCATCTGTAATAACATTTTTACTTTCAACCTTTGTTAATCTTTCATTAAGGTTTTTTAATTTTTCTTGAGCTCTTATTAGCTCTTCTCCTAATCGGATCGACTTGGCTTCAAATTCGGCTTTTAACTTGGAAAGTTCTTCCCTTTCACTCAACAAACCCGTATTTCTTTCCCCTATTTTATTATAGTCATTTTGCAGCTTTTCTGAAAAATCTTTTTGTTTATTGAAATCAGCTCTTAATCCATTATGATTAGCTGTTATAGATTGTAGTTCATTAATTGTTTTATCATTTTCTCTTAGTAATTGATCATGCTCATTTGTTTTACTGTTCAAATCAATCTCTAATTGATTAATTCTTTCCGAATTTCGTTGTTCTTTAATAGTTAACTCATGCTTTTCTTCTTTAATTAAAATCATTTGATTTTCTTTTTGAATTAATTCTAATTGTAAATTTTGTTGGGTTTCAACTTTACCTTTTGCTTCATCAATTTCATGTTGAGTACGTTTAATTTGTTGTTTAAAAAATTCATTTTCTTCTACAACTTTATCGTATTTTTCTTTTAATTCATTCAATGAGTTTTCTAATGAAGTAACTTTAGATGCTTCCTTAGCTAATTCTTGTTCTTTTGGACTATTGCCCATAACTACTTTATAACCCGACCTTTTAGGAATCGAATCTTGTTTTATAAAATCATTTAATTTCATCTTAATTTCCTTCTCTTTGTTCCAGCTTCTCTAAATCTTAATACAGCTTCACCTCTTCGTATTCCACGTTTTTGTTGTACTGCTCTTTGGTGAATTCCTGTACCTGATCCACGTATTCTTTTTCTACCACCTACATCTACAACAGTTTTACCCGCCATTTCAGGTCTTACCCATCTATGTTTTGTATTATCCCAAATTAATCCTCGTCTTGGAGGAAAAGGGAGATGGTCTTTTATTAAAGTAATATTATCACCCCAGAATTTTTCCATCTGTTTATAAGCAGATTTCCTATTTCTAATTGGGGTTTTAGTTATATTATTTTTAGTTAATTTATTTTTAATAGTAAATTTAGAATTCATAATAGTTTTATTTTTATTACTAGCTTCTTTATCTGCATGAGTATACCCAGCAGCCCCAACAATTTTTTGAAGAGTATATACGTCAGCTAATTTTTCTAAATTTTTATCTTTCATATTATATTATACTACTCTTTATCAAAATCTGGAGCAGAATATTTTCTTGCTTGTGCTTGAGTAAATCCACCACCTAATCTTTCTGGTAATACAGTTGCAGTAAATCTAGCTACTGCTCCTTTGAATCCACCTGCAGCTTTAAATCTAGCTGAGTATTTATTTAATTTTGAAGTTTCAGCTTGAGGGTGTGCTACAATTCCTCTTGATGAATCTCTCATAGTAGTTTTATTTTCTGTAGAATTTGCAATTTGATCTTCTGCATGATGTCCTAACACATTCATGTGTGCTGCATGAGAGTCGTTTGTAAAGCCATGCACATTATCTGTATGTGTAATTTTATTATTTTCATCTCTAGTTGCTTTAGCAGGCATCATTGACATATTACTAAACTGACCATCAACTCCAGCCCCCTTTCCTTCACCATGTATCATTCCCATTATACCTTGTTTTTCAGAGTGTATACCATGAGGTATATGAGCAGCATTTCCTTGTGAATCTTTTAATTGCATTAGATCTACTAATCCTCCATTAGGAACACCTGCTCCAGCATCAGCATGAACTTTCATATATTCAGGAGTTACCCAACTAGAAGTACCTGCGTGCCATAAAAATGGCATTCCCCCTCCTTTTCTTGCTGGAGGAGGTCCCGGAGGTAATCCCCTAGCTTTTCGTTCTTCATTTAATTGAGTTTTGGTTGGAGCACCTTTGTATTTTTCATACATTTCCTCAGCAAAATTATCATCATGTGCCTGACTCCATGGCATTAAATTTTGAGTTTGTCTATGTAAATCACTATTAAATCTGTCGTGATTAACTCCTTGTTCTTGTATATTTTTAAGAGTTTCTTTATGAGTTTGTTCTTGTTGAACACTTTGACCTCTAGATTGTTGTAAATCTTCTTGATGTGACGGTTCAAAATAATCTGGTCTGCCTTGTTCATCAATTAATTTTTTCTGTAATGATTGTGGTAAATGTCTATTAATTCCAGCTAAATCAGTTTGTACTTTTTGAATTATAGTAGGATCTATATTTTTAATTGCTGTTTCAATTTTTTTTCTAGTAATAGGCTTTTTTCTTTGATCAACATATGGACTCTTACCACCCTCATCTATATGTGCTCCTTGAATAGCAAACATTGAATGAAGTTGTCTAAATCTATTCATCATAGTTTCATTATTAGCAATGTTATTAGTATCTACAATTCTAGTTTGAGTATTGTAATTAAATAATGTAGGCATTTCCTTAACATTATTAATAATTTCTCTAGCGATATTATCAGCACTTGATACTGGAATTTCTTCTTTTGCAGATGGTTTTTCTGCAGTAGTAGGTTTTTTAGGTGGTCTTGTAGGAGGTGGTGCTGGAGCTTCCTTCTCCTGTTGATTTAAAATTTTTCTTGCTAAAGGAACATATTTTGATCTAATCTTTGCTCCCGTTGTTCCTTTATCACCTATAACCTTTTCTTTTAACCATTCATTATATGGATGTAATTCTCTATCTTCTGAATCGGGAAATTCATTTTCATATACTGTCTGTAATCTTTGAGCCATGGCAGGATTATTAATAGTTGATATAATATCTTCATGATATTCTTCAGGTACTCCAGCTAAAAGTTTAGAAGTAGCGTCACCCGTTGGCTCTGACATTGGATTTACAGCCTTGATCTCATTCTCTTTAAATGCATTTACACTTTCATTAAAAGTATTCACATCAGAATTTATAATATTATTTACATCTCTTTCATTTGTAGAACCTCCACCAGCTTCAAAGAAACTCTTAAAATCAGTTGCACCTGAGTGATATTTATTTAAAGCTGCGACTCTATCAAATGGATTATTTAAATTACCTAAATTAAGTTCAGTATGTCTGTTAAAAAACCTTGAGTTTAAATTATTACTTATTCCACCTTTATTGAAAGGAGTTTCAATGCTATCAATTAAATACGGTGCGACTCTTTGAGTTAATCCAGCTTCCTCAAAAGCTTGGTTATATAAATTATTAAATTCTCCAGCTTCTAATGGTTGATCTTTATAAAATTCTAATCCTCTTTTTGTCCATGGAGTATCTGCTTTATTTAATTCATCTGCAAACAAACCTTGTTTGATACCATCTATAACAAATCTATGAACTGGATCAGAATTAACAGCATAATTATCTTTATTATACTTACGTTCTTGAACAATGTCATTCATTACTTCTTGAAATTCTTCGTATTCACCAACTTCTTTTAACTCTCCTTCTAAATCTGTAAAAGCGTTATCACTTTTAGGATCAATATTATAATCCTCATAGTAACTATTTAATGTATCCTCTTCTTCACTTGATTCCATGTTAAAGTCCATAAAATGTATTCTATTTCCATGCATTTGTTTTAGTGGATGTTCTTCATTCCCAGTTTCAGATACATAAAATCCTTCATTAGGAACAAAATTATTTTCATAATCTTGCCCTCTCCCCACTTTTTCAGCATACCACTGCCCATGTTTCTCTCCATTACTTAATTCAAAACTAACAAGTACGTGTCTAGGTCCTCTTTTCTTTTTATTTTTTCCACTCTCAATTGCCGATGGCGATGATAAGTCTAATATTGGGTCTCCTTTATTATCTTTTTCAACTCTCCTATTTTCTTGCCATACTCTTTCTACTGTAAAATTATCTGCTGTAATCGGTACAGCATCAGAAGAAAAAGAGGTTTGAGATTCATCTGTACTTTGACTTACACCATCCTCTTTTTTAACCTTGTCAACTATTTCAGGTATGTTATCTTTGTCTTTGACAGGTGCATCATCTTTGTCTTTGTCAGGTATTTCATCCGTGTCTGAGACAATGGTGGGAGGGGGTAAGAATAAGTTAAATCCAGTTTCAATATTATCACTTTCTTGTATACCCTCTAAATCATCTTCATTAATACCTAATCTATCTGATAGACCTGCCATATTAAAACCTTGTGCTTTATAATCTTTTATAGCATCTACAAGATCTTGTCTCATCACAGCATCATTTTTATTCTCTTCTGATGTAATAGGATTCTCTTCTGAATCATTAGAATAATTTTCTAAATCTCTATAAGCGTCATCTATTTTAGTTGCAGCTTGTAACTCTTGAATTTCTTTCTCAGATAATCCTTTTTTCTTATCAGCATCAGATAATCTTGTTTTAGATTCCTCTGTTTTAGGTTCCTCAGCTTTGGGTTCTTCTGCTTTAGGCTCCTCAAAAATAGATCTTTCTATCCAGTTACCCTCATATGGAGTAACATTTTCCCCTAAATCTTTTAATTCTTTTTCAGTTATTTTTATATTGTTTTCAGCTGTTCCTATGTCTTTAAGCATCTGTTCTACAGTGTCACTCTGCTGCTCAGCAGGGAGAAGTTTGCCTCTCTCAATTCTTATACCATATTCCACTCCCCCATCAGATTCTAATTGTTCTCTAATCCATTTTTCTGTTTTTTCTATAGACTTAATTTCATTTTTAATATAATCTTTTTTTTCATTAATTTCTTCTGCCTTAAGTTTCACTTCCTCTTTAGATTCAGGTTTCACTTCTTTAGATTCAGGTTTCACTTCTTTAGATTCTGCTTTTGGAGTCTCTTCTAAATTCACTCTATAATTAGTATTAGCTAACTTATTATAAGAACTAAATAGATCGTCTAAATCTTTAAAATTATCTTCTGTAGCCCCTGTATTAGCAAGTTTATTAACAATATCATTTATTTCTGGATTAGGATGTTCAAACTTAACCTTATCATAAAATTTTTCCTTTTCTAAAATGTCATCTATAACACTCTGATATTGATCTTGATCTGACTTACTTGTTGTACCACTTAATTTTCGTTCATCATTTAATTTTTTTTCTTCAGCTTTAGCCTTTCGTTTGCTTTCGCTGTCAAATTTATCTGCTAGTTTTTTAAACTCTTTATTGGCTTTTAATATTTCACCGAGATCGTTATCAGTTAAATCTTTAGGGACTTCTTCTTTTGCTAGTTCAGCAATTTTTAAATTAAGATTTTCTTTAATTTTATTTTTTTGTTCATCTGGTAAAGAATTAAAAATAGATTGTAATGGATGTCTGTAAATATAAGGCTCCCCAGTTTTTAAAGTCCACGGATTTTTTTTATCTATTTCTCCCTCAGTTAGTAACTGTTTTTGTTGGGTAGCAATCATATCTTTTATAGATTTTGATCCGATATAAAAAGCTAAATCATCTTCAGTGAAATTAGCAATCATTTCATTTTTAAGCTTTGATTCAGATCGTTTTTCTTTAGGCTTAGGTTCCTCATCCTTTGCTTTAAGTTCCTTTAAAAGATCTCTTAATTTTTGATTTTTTTCTATTAATTTTCTAGCTTTTGTTTCATCTTTTGTTCCATCTTTTAAGTTATCAATTTCTTGTTTTAACTTTTTAATTTCTTGATATAAATCTTCTTTTGAGTCTGGAGTGTCTGGAGCAGATCCTCCAATTGAAGTAGGTATAATGTCCTGTGTAGCTTTAACTAAAATAGGTCTAGCCATTTTAATTGGATCTTCATTTTTATCTAATTTGCTTCTTATATCATTTAATACAGCAGTAATTTTTTTAAACCTATCACCTAAAGAACCTAAGTTTTTGTTGTTCTGTAAATCTGTTATTTTTGGAACTAAAAAATTAACAAACTTATTTTTCAATATACCTTTATCTATAGCTGTTTTACCAGTTTTTTTGTTCGTAATTAAATCTTCATAAGTGTCCTTAATTGCGTCATAATAAGGTCTAATAATAGGATCTATGTCTTCTACAGGACTAAATTTACCACTTGCTTGTTTTCTTTTTGTTTCTTTTTTATTTGTTTCTATTTCTGCTTGTTCAAGTTCATGTGTTAATTTAGCACTTATATAATTTATAATATCATTCTCACCACCTTCTGTAAAAGTACCTTCTTCAATAGCCTTTTTTTGAATTGTGTCTAAACTATCTCCGTATTCATATCCAATATCTTTTAAGAATCTATTAAAAGCAGGTCTTTGTTTACTTGTAATTTCTCCTTCTGTATCATCAAGTTCTGCTTCGCTTGTTCTTCGCATATCTTCTAAATTACTTTGTTCTTCAAGTGAAATTAATTTCTCCACCCCACCTTCATAGAGCTTTGAGTCGTGTCCAAACATATCTTCTGTCATTCCACCGCTTTTTATTCCACCTCCAGTAACAGGTTTTCCATTTGGAGTTATAAAAATTCTTTTTTCTAGATCTTCATCTTCGAATCTAAAAGCAGCCTCAGTAATTTTTAATGTGTTTCCATCAGGGCTAATATTTCCTATAATTTCATATGTACCATCAGTTTCTGCTTCGGGATGTATAATATTTCTACTACCATCTTTATTAGATTTCGTACTAACCCATTCTTTTTGATCTGCTACTTTTATATTTTCATATCCATATTTTTTTAAATTTTCTTTAGCTTTTTTAGTTAAGCTAGGTACAGATCTTCTTTTTCTTTCTGCTTTAGAGATACGAACTCCATCTAATATATCTTGGGTTCCGATTTGAGTCATGTCTTTTAATAGTTCAGCTCTATGCTGCATATATTTAAATAATTCACCCATGAATTCATCGCTTTTCGTAATCTTTTTATCTATAAGTAACGGAATAATTTGTTCAGCTAATTCTAATCCTGCGATATGATCAGTAGGATAATGCAATCCTGCAATAACTCTGTTTAATCCAATTTCTCTACCCATCTGTCTAAAAGTTTCTGCATGTTCTGGAAATTTATCTGCTAATAATTCTGCGACAACTGCTGTATTAGTAGAGTGTCCTGATGGATATGATGGACTTTTACCAGCTACATTTTCAAATTCATCTATGTCATCACTTACTTGATGTGGTCTAGGTCTATTATAAAAGAATTTAAATTTATGTACAATAGTAGAAGTATCTTTATTAATTTTAGCAATTTCTTCTGAATCTATTTCTAAATCATTGTCTCTTAAATATCTTTTAAAAGGATCCATTAATTTTTCATCTTGAGCAGTAATTCTATTTACTAACTCTTCATTATCTAAAAGTTTTTGCATAGATTTTAATTCAGATAATTCTTTTTCATGAATTTCACCTTCATATTTTGGAGGGGGTTTTAATTCAATTTTATTGGCATCTTCTTTATCAATAACATTGAAAGGACGATTCATAATCTTTAAATGTTTTTTAGTAGGATCACCCCATTGAGCAGGAAGGCTATCATTTTTTTCTACGGGTTTCTGAACAAACTCCGTGAGTCTATACATAGCTGCATCCCCACCTTCTTTACTTCCACCACCGGGATCAGCAATTTGACCTGAACCCGCTTTTGTTAAAAGTTCAAATGCTCTATCATTATTTTTTCTTTGGCGAATTTGTTGTTGAGCTAAAGCTTCGACTAACTTTTCTTTATCCTGTCCCTCTTCAGGAATTATATCAGGATCTTTCATATATTTTTGTTTTAATGATTCTAATGGTGTAACCACGATTAATCTTTCCTATTATTTATTTTTTAATGTTATCCAATTTCTTTTCTAATCCTATCGATACTTTCATATTCTTTAAATTATTCATAATTTTATTGAGTATCAGGTTCTTGAAGTAAAACTTCTCTGTTGTCTATGACTGACCAAATAGATGCTTTTGTAGATGATTGTACTTGAAATTCTTTAGTCGCAAAAGTCTGGTCATGTCCTGTAGTGTTATATTGAATTGTAAGCAAACCAATATCCGCTTGTCTAATCACACAAGTTCCACCCTTACTAACAATATTCGACAAATTTAGCTTATTAATCTTGGCATTTGTAGAAGTTAAGCTACCTGTATCTAGCCAGATTCGGTCATATAATCCACCTTCAGTACTCAATTTTTTAGCCATGAAGTTTCCACCTGAGATTCGCAAGTCCCTAGATGTCCCTATTGTCTGTGCAATAGATTGTCCGTCAGATATATTATGTTGAACCACTACCTTGTATGCGTTTATATCGCTTAGTGTAAGCGTTTTACACGTGTTCCTTTCAAATATCAATTCTCCAATCTCCAGTCTAGCGTTCTGTCCTAGCTTACCTTCAATCAGTATTGCTTCAGCTTTTCCACTAGGTAATGCTGAGTTAGTGTAAGCTGTTCCGACTGAAACATTTGATATTGCTATCTCTTCAACTGGAGTTGAGCCAAGAACTATTCTGAGCGTATTGTCATTTGGATTATCTTTTCTCCAAGCCATAAGCTTTTCTAGTTCTTCGTCAGGATACTCGCCGGGTGCAGAATAAATTCCCGGAGAACGGTTTTCAAAACTTCTTATCTCTACTATTTCAGCTACTCCAACACCAACTGCTGTTGTTGAACCAATTCCTAGAACTGCAATCGCCATTTGTGGGTTAAGACCTAATGACCTAAGTAAACTATATGGAGATTTTATTACAGTGAAAAATCTTCTCCACTTTGTAGATTCTGAATTAAGATATTCTATTTTAACAAATAACCAATCTCTAAATTTTTTCAAATCTTGATACAAAGTAATAGGAGATTTGACAATAGCCATTGGGACTTTTTTCAAACCTGATATACTTCTAATTTGAGCTATAAGTCCTAGTACTATAGCACCTACAGATGCCCCTATACTATACCAATACCATTCTTGAAAAAATGCTAAATATTCCATCACCGATGAATATGTAATGATAAAATATTCGGTTTTAATTGGAGCAAAGTGCCACCACAAGTTAATTGGATTAACTAATGTGATGGTAAGACCTACTGTACCACTTATCACTGTAAGGAAAGTAAATAAGCCTAAAAAAATATTTATTATTTTTTTAAAAGGTATTTTAATTTTATTAAGTTGCATCATGTCCTCTCTTAGTTATAAAAAA
>Ga0209756_1004642_pt1 | contig 10629 bp, 10 predicted proteins | sample ETNvirenome_6_85_FD_184071 | JGI IMG/M metagenome (GOLD analysis project Ga0209756, IMG submission 184071) | Marine viral communities from the Pacific Ocean - ETNP_6_85 (SPAdes) (version 3) | ecosystem: Environmental > Aquatic > Marine > Oceanic | place: Pacific Ocean | collected 2013-06-19
CACGCCTTGAAGTTCGACCACCTGATCCTGCATCGGTCGCCGTGGGCGACGGGGGTCACCGAGTACGCCGCCGACAACCTGTGGGTCTGGCACCACGACCACTTCTACGAAAAGGACGCCTGGAGCCCCCGGACGTCCGAGCGGGCGAGGCACCTGTTCGTCAGCCGTTGGCAGCGCCGGCTGCTGGAGGGCTTCAACGGCGGTCCCGTGCGGGGCTGGACGATCTACAACGGCGTGCCCGTCGAGCAGTTCGAGCGGGCCAGGGAGTTCGTCGATCAGCAGCGGCTCAAGCGGGACTCCAGGGCCATCATCTTCTCCAGCAATCCGACGCGGGGCCTCGACCGCCTGGTCGAGTTGTGGGGGGAGATCACGACCCATGTGCCCGACGCCAAGCTGCACGTGTACTACGGCATGCAGACCGCCTACCAGGTCTTCTGGCGGGGGGCCGTTCCCGGCGTCCAGGAGATGCTCGCCAAGCTCCAGGAGGACGTCCGAAGGCTCCAGGCCACGGGGGCGTGCTTCGTGCACGGCCGTGTGGGCCAGGAGTCGCTGACCAGGGACATGCTGTTGTCCGGCGTCATGGCCTACCCGTCGGACTTCCCCGAGGTCCACATGATCTCGGCGGCCCGGTCCGCCGCTGCGGGCATGAAGCTCGTGACCACCGACGCCGGGTGCCTGCGTGAGACGAGCCCCGAGCAGTCCTACATGGTGGACCGGGCCCAGGGCTACGAGGACTGGATCGCCGGCGGACGGGAGGCGTTCATCATCAAGCTGGTGCAGGCGTTGTCCGAGCCCGAGGACCGCTATGACCGGGAGGCCGTGGCCGCCGACACGCTGCGCCGGTACTCGTGGAAGCGGGTGGCCGACAGGCTGGTGCAGGCGCTCGACATGGCGGAGGCCGGGGATGATGACGGCCTGGTGTCCGACGTGTGGGACGCCCCCGTCGCCGAGGACGCCCCCGAAGTCCCCGACGGCATCGACGAGTCCAGCGGCATCCGCATGCCCACGGACCCGGCGCTGCTCCAGCACACCTCCCTGGAGGCCAGCATCAAGGTCACCGCCTGATGAGGATGTTGGTCACCGGGGCCCTGGGTGTCGTGGGCAGCGAGTTCGCCCTGGGCATGCTCAAGGCCGGGCAGACCGTGGTCTGCCTGGACAGCGGTGACGACCGGCGGCACGCCTGGAACGCCATGCGCCTCAAGAAGGTGGGCGGGTCCAGGTTCGTCCTGCATCCGGGACGGATCGAGAGGGCCGACTGGGAGTTCTTGCAGGAGCAGGTCGGGGCGGCTGATCTGGTCCTGCATGCCGCCGCATCGACGGGCATCCCTTACAGCGGCCAGGCGCCCCTGGACGACTGGCGCAGCAACGTCGACGCCACGCTGGCGCTGCTTGAGGCGTTGCGGAAGGTCGAGCGCAAGCCGCCTTTCGTGGCGTTGTCGTCCGTCAAGCCGTACCGGACGAAGCACCTGTCGCTGGCGGAGGGCGAGACCCGTTGGAACAACGTGTACGGGGACCTTGGTCTGGATGAGGACGTCCCGTTGGAACCCGATGAGCCCTACGCCGCCTCCAAGATGGCGCAGAGCGGCATGGTGATGGCCTGGGCCCGCAGCTATGACCTGCCCGCCACCGTCCTGCGGTGTTCCAACCTGTACGGGTCGGCGCCGTGCCACGGTCCCAGGCACGGATGGCTGACGTGGTTCGCCATCAGCGCCGCCACGGGCCGTCCGCTGGAGATCCAGGGCAGCGGCAAGCAGACACGGGACATGTTGCACACCATCGATGTCGCTAGCGCCGTGATGCTGGCTGGTGAGAATATCGAGCGGCTGGCTGGCGAGGTGTTCAACATCGGTGGTGGCGTGGACAACACCATCTCCGTCATGGAGGCCGCCTACGAGTTGGAGGGACTGTCCGGGGGGCGTACGGAGTGGGCCTATGCCCCTGGCCGACGGCATGAGGACATGTTCGTCGCCGCCGACCACGGCCGCTTTACCGATGCCACCGGTTGGGAGCCGCAGATTGGCGTGTTGGACGGATTGAAGATGGTCTTCGAATGGGCGTGCGACAACGCTGACGAACTGCGGGTCGTCTATGACGACTTCGCCAAGGACAGGGCATGAACATCCAATGCACGGTGCGGGACGGCGGTGAGCAGATCATCGTCCCCGTGGGCGATCTCAAGCAGCGGGACGACGTCGAGCCCGTGGTGTGCTGGGCGCACAAGCGGTTCATCGAGCAGCGGGGTGACGTTCTGATGTGTCCCGCCTGCAACCTGCCGTTCGTGCAGGGCGATACGAAGGAGACGGCTCCGGAGACGCAGCTTCGTCAGCTTCGTCTGAACCTGGCTTGCGGCTCGGACTACCGTGAGGGCTGGTTCAACTTCGATGTCGTGTCCTGGCCTGGCCATCGGGAGCCCGACATCCGGTGGGATGCGCGGCAGGACAAGATCCCGTTCCCCGACAACTCTGCCGCCGAGGTCTACATGGGCTACACGCTCATGCACCTCGCCCCGTGCCATCACGCCCGTCTGCTTGACGACGTGCACCGTGTGCTGTCCCCGGAGGGCGTCCTGGTGGTCGGTGAGGTGGACATGGCCATCGTCATGGGGCGGTGGCTGTCGGACCCGACGGACCCGTCGCTGTGCGAACTGATCTGGGGGGAGCAGGGCTCCGTGCACGGCGTGAACATGGCGGAGTGGGACAAGCACTGCCACGGCTTCACCGAGGAGTCGCTCCGCAAGCTGTTGTCGGACAGCCGTTTCACGGGCATGGAGCGCATACAGGTTCACGTCGCCGAGGTCTTCTACGAACTGACCTTGCAGTGCCGGAAGGGGTAGATCCATGAGCAAGCCGTTCATCTCCGTCGTCGTGCCGACCATGCGCATGGGCGGCTTCGACATCCTCGTCGAGTCCTTGAAGAACCAGACCTTCAAGGACTTCGAGCTTGTGGTGGCCGACGGTGTGCAAGACCGCCGGCCGACCGCCCTGACAGGGGCAGACCTGCCGTTCCCCGTCACCCACGTGCAGCCCTTTGGCAATCGGTTCCCGGTGGCGTCGTTCTGCCGTTACGCCAACACGGCCATCGCCCACGCCCGTGGCGAGGTGCTGCTGTTCATCGTGGACTACACCTGGCTGCCGCCCGAGGCGCTGGAGGTGCATGCCGCCTTCCATCGCCAGGCCGCCCCGCACCAGGCCCTGATGGCGCCGTCGGACTATTTCCCCACGCCCGACCTGCACCCCGACTTCCCGTCGTACGACGACGAGGCGACGGACGACTACGCTGCCGACGTCGCCGCCGGCAAGCTGGACGACTTCGCCTGGTCCGTGTTCGCCGAGCCGCTGTCCGCCGATCCTCGCGGCGAGGACGTCGAGGAGAGCACCTGGGGCGGTGCGGACCCCAAGCTGCGGTGGGATCCGGGCCCGATCCCCGGCAACTACTTCCACGCCAAGAACGCCTCGGTGCGCCGGCAGCGCATGCTCGACATCAACGGCTGGAACGAGGACCTGGATGGTACGCACGCCTTCCAGGACACCGACCTGGCGGACCGGTTGGTCCTGGCTGGCGTGCGGTGGACGCTCACCCATGCCTGCCCGGCGATGATCCTCAACCCCCGTCACGTCTTCCCGTTTGCCAAGCGGCTGCGGGACTGGAAGTCCAACGAGGCGCTGTGGCGCTCGGTGAGGACCACCGGCTACGCCGCCCCGATCAACCCGCAGTGGTCGTTGGCGGCCGTGTCGGACGCCTTGGTCGCCGGTGAGGCGACGCCCTCGATTCCGGCATGACGGAACTTGACGTCAGCCGTTGGCAAAGTTGGGGTGAGGCCCCTGTGGGCGGTGGTACGGGGCCGGAGTGTTCCGAGTGCGGCCTGTCGACGTGGGTGGAGATTGGGGGAGGTGTGGCCACCGACGTCTACCGCCCCAACCTCGACATCCAGGAACACCCCAATGTGGACATCGTCATCGACCTGGAGGAAGGTGTCCTACCTTTCCACGACGGCCACGCCGAGCGGGTCAAGATGGTCCACGGCATCAACCATATCAGCCGGAAGGCCGCCCGGATGATCTTGCGGGAATGTCATCGAATCCTGCGTACGGGCGGGACCATCTACCTGATGTACAGCGACACTGACTTCGTGATCGAGCGGCTGGTGGAGGACGGTTTGCAGGACTGCTGGCTCAACTGCCTGTATCACGCCGACGAACCGACACCTGGCGGTTTTCACAAATGGGCCTACAACTGGACGACAATCCAGGAGGAGCTTGCGGCGGCCGGTTTTGGGAATATCGGGGATCTTGGTCCGTACAATGCCTGGGAGCGTAAGTGCCAGGCCGTCAGGCCGTAGGAGACGATATGAGCAAGACAGCGAAGTTTCCGCCCTCTCCGAGTGACATGAGGGCCGTGAAGACGGACAAGTGCGACTGCGGCGCCGTCTGCGACATGATGGTCGTGGCCCTTGGCGACAAGAGCGTGCACATCATCTTCGACGGCCCCACGATCCACGCCACGTTCTGCACGCCGTCCGGCCTGAACGTGGCCGACATCGTTCCGGAACTGTTCCCGGTCCCTGTCTCGGCGGAGTAGCTGTGAGGGTCTCCGTGCTGTCGACGGCGTTCCGTCCGGGCGGCATCGACGTTCTGCTGGCCGGCATGTCGGCGCAGACCTTCGACGATTTCGAGGTGATCCTCGTGGACCGTCGGTACGAGCGCCGGCGCGAGTCCGTCGCCGCTTTGGCGGCCGAGTTCGGTGTGGACCTGCTGCACGTTCCCGAGCACCGGCGCAATGGGCGTTGGTGGCAGTGCGGGGCGGCGTGGAACACGGCCATCGCTCTTTCTGCCGGGGACCTTCTGATCTTCATTCAGGACTACACCTGCCCCCCTCCTGGGTGGATCCAGGCGCATGTGGATGCCCATGAGGGCTCCGAACGGCGATACGTCTTGGCGCCGAGCGACATGTACGGCATCGGGGACTCTTTGGTGAGCACCGTTCCGATCGATCGCCAAGCCCAGGAGACCAGGTGCTCGGGGTGCGTGATTCTAGATCCTGTCCTGACGGGAGGGATCTTGGATGAGATCAGCGTCTTCGGAGAGACTTTTGACGCCTCGTGGTTCGACGGCAGGGAGCCGAGGAAGCGGCATCCTGGCATCGGCATGGCCGCTGGGGTTTTGCAGGACACGAGTTGGACCGTGCTCAAGAACGAGTCGGTGCGACGCAGCGTGGCGTTCGAGGTCGATGGCATGGACGAGCGGTTGGATCGAGGACGGGGTCCGACCGACATCGATTGGGCTGCCCGGCTTCGGGCGGCGGGGGTGAAGTGGGCTTGGGCCCCAGACGCTTTGACACCGGCCGTGGACGGTCATGACTTCTGCGGCACCATGCCCTGGGGCGCCATCGGAGACAGGGTGTCCGGCCGTTGGAGCTATAGGGACGGGCTGGACTACGTCGACCGGCGCGCCGGCTCCGTACGGGCGGCCAACCCTTGGGCCATGCAGGGTTTGGCGAAACAGTTGGAACCGTGGCGGGACGGCAGGGACATCGATGTGGGGGCCTTGGAGGTCTCCGACGACGACTACTGGGAAGGCCCGATGTGGCCGGATACGCCATGAAGGTCTCCGTGCTGTGCTCGACGTTCCGTCCGGGAGGCATCGACATCTTCCTGGCCGGCATGGCGGCGCAGACCTACGACGACTTCGAGGTCGTCCTCGTGGATCGCAGGTACGAGCGTCGGCACAAGGAGGTCGCCGCCTTGGCGGCCGCTCTTGGCGTGCCGCTGCTGCATGTCCCAGAGCACCGCCGCAACGGCAGGTGGTCGCTCGTGGCGACGGCGTGGAACACGGCGCTGGCGCTGGCGCAGGGGGAGATCGTCATCTTCTTGCAGGACTACGCCTACGCCCCGCCGGGATGGATCCAGGCGCATCTGTCGGCGCATGAGGCGGGCTCCCGCCGCTACGTCATGGGCCCGTATCGCTACCACCGCCTGTCGGAGCCCGACCTGCGGCTGCGGGCGCCGTTCGACTTCGTCGGGCAGCGTGAGCGGTCCCGGCAGTGCGTGGCGTGGGACGGCGTCCTCGAAGGCGGCGTGCTGGACGAGACGTACACCTTCGACACCTTCGACCCGTCCTGGTTTGACGGCGAGCCTTTGGCGGCGCCGTACCAGGACTCCAGGGAGTCCGGGCCGTCCACAGGCGTCCCGACGTCGTGGACGCACATCAAGAACGAGTCGATGCTCCGCTCGGTGGCGTGGGAGGCCGACGGCATGGACGAGCGGCTCGACCGGGGCAAGGGTCCGGTCGATCTCGACTGGGCGTTCCGGCTGCACTCGGTCCTGGGGCTGGAATGGTGCTGGATGCCGTCGGCGCTCACGCCCGCCGTGGACGCCCGCTGGTTCTGCGCCACGATGCCGTGGGGCGGCATGACTGAAAGGCTGCACGGCCGTTGGAGCTACAACGACGGTCTGGCCTACAACGTCCGCCGGCAGGCCGAAGGCGGAGCGGCGGCGCTCAACCCCTGGCACATGTCCGATCTCGCCGATCGGCTGCTCCCCTGGTGGGGGCGTCAGGAGATCGATGTGGCGGCGCTGGAGGCGTCCGACGAGGGTTACTGGGGTGGCCCGATGTGGCCGGACACGGCCTGACGCCAAAACGGTTTCGCCCAACCTGTTCTAGCCGGGTACAGGGCCACGTCTATTCCTTCCTGAACTTGCCACCCTTGCGGCCGTACCACACGATCTGCTTGGCGTACTCTACCACATCGTCGTCGAACTCGTCGGGGGTCCGAAGCCCGTCCCGGTCGGCCGTCACGGCAGCCGCCGGTGCTCCCAGGTGCGTCCGGATCTGTTCGTAGAACAGGCCCAGGTCCCCGGTGACGATGTCGAGGAAGGTCGCCTCCTCCAGCGGCCACATCACGTCGCCGTAGCGGTCGTCGCTGTAGCCCCACCCCTCTCCGGCCATGCCTTTGAGCAGGCGCCATTCAAGTTGGAGCAGGGATTGGCCGAGGATCGTGTCCGGCCGCCGGCGAGCCGCCCGGACGAGCGTTTCGTAGAACTCCAGGTAGCTGCCCTGTGTGCGGCGGAACCAGGCGGCGGTGTGTCGCAGCAGCCCCATCCCGTGGAAGGTCTGTACCGCCCAGGCCAGGGTGAAGGCGGCGACGAAGGCCCGGCGGGGCATGGCGTCCGTGCCGATGACCATCTCTGCCCGCTCCTCGATGTTGTCGGCGGCAGCGGAGGAGTGTTGTTGGAGCAAGGGGGAGCCCACCGAGACGATACCGTACCTTTTCCGATATGCGGGGTCGCCAAGCTCGGAGTTGGGCAGCACCATGCACAGGTAGACGTTTAGGCCGTCGTGCAGGCCCGTTTCGAGGATCTTGCCGAGGCCGTTTGCGAAACTGTCGTAGGTCTCTTCGGGCTGGGCCAGGATGAGTTCGGTATATACGGGCATGCCCGCTTCCTGGTAGTGGCGGACCAGAGCCCCGAAGTCGTCGAAGCGGATGTTCTTGCGCTTGACGGCTTCCAGCGTGGGCGGGTGCAGGCTCTGCAACGCCAGGGTCACGCCCTTGTCCATGCCGGCGGCGTGTAGCTTTCTCGCCGTGACGTACTGCTTTTCGGAGGAGTTCTTGGCCCAGGCGGCTCTGATCTGCTTCGGCCAGCCGGTGCGGCTCTTGAGGTCGATCAGGTGGTCCGTGAGGCCGTCGTCCCTGGGCAGCATCATGAAGTTGGCGTCGGCGTTGTAGACAAGCTCGATCTCGTGCGCCGCCATCCAGTCGTACTCCGCCTTGACGCGCTCGTCGGAGAAGCGGTTGATCTTGGTGTAGACCAGTCCGCCCCAATCGCACCAACTACAAGACCATGGGCAGCCCCTGTGCGTCTCGGAGGTGGCGTGGAAGTCGAGGTCGGGGTGGGCGTCGAAGAAGCCGTCGAACAGGCCTGTCAGATAGGGGGACGGCACTTCGTCGGGGTTCTTCAGGCGGTCCCTGGGCGGGGCGGCGCCCAGACGCGTGGTCGTGCCGGCGACGGTCCCGAAGGACGGCTTCAGACGCTCTCGCAACACCTGGGCGAAGGTGATCTCGCCTTCGTTGTGGACGAGCACGTCGACATGGGGGTTCCAGACTTCGGGCTCCTGTGGGGTCTGCGGGCCGCCGACGACGACGAGACATGTGGGGTTGGTCCGCTTGATGGCGGCTGCCAGGGCCTTGTTGTACTCCCAGTTCCAGATGTAGCTCGACAGGCCCACCACGTCCGCCCCGGACCAGCGGGCCGCCACGGTGTCCGGGTCCTCCCGCAGGAACAGCATCTCTCCGAACTCGTAGGCCTCGGCCAGGTCCGGCTGGGATTTGGCGTAGGCGGATAGCAGCCCGGCTGCATACGGCAGGAACACGTTGTTCCCGTAGCGGTGGTTGACCTGGGCGAGGTGGACGGTGCGGGTCATGTTCTGGAACATGTCCCCGGACGGCCGCTGTGGCAAGATGATCCTATGTCGAAACGTCGTCGCAGCTTCATAAAGGCGTTGGAGGAGTGGCGGCGTTGCAGGAAGCCAACGAAGCTGTCGTTCGGGACCGCCTATCTTCTCGGAAGTAGCGCCATGTCCGACCCCATGAGCCTATGGGCTCCGCATGTGCTCGTCGACGATGCCGAGGTCCAGTCCATACAGAACCTCGGCAACGTGTATCTGGAGGGTGGTCGGCCCTTCATCCACGGCGTGCCCCAGGAGGGGGATGCCGAGAACGCCGCCTTTCAACAAAGCGGGAGAACGCTGTACCACGCCACGTTCCCGACCAGCGTGCTCGGCATCCTGAAGAACGGTCTGAAGACGGATCGTGCCGGGATGATTTTCACCGCCACTTCGCCTTCCGTGGCCAGGAGGGCGGTCGAGGCGGCCCAGGGCCTTGATGCCAGGAAGGCGGCGGTCATAGCCATCGATCCGGTCTGCCTGCGGAACGAGAGGGTCACCTGGGAGGGGTCGATCACGCTCAAGAAGGTCCATGGGAGGGCCCTTGACGAGGTCGAGGCCGCCTTCAAGGAGTGTGATCCCCAGGGGCGTCTGGTGGAGAACGGGGAGGACAACGGCCTCGCCCGTTCTCTGTCGGATGCCAGAGGACGTCTGGAGTACGACTATAGGGAGGGTGTCGGAATAGGCATCCTTCCCGAAAGCCGGGTCGTTCACACCGATTTCATCCCGGCGCGTTGTCTACGCAGGGTCAAGCCCGGCGGTCGTTAGACCGAGCCGCCTCCACCTGTTCGGCGATCCACGTGTAGGTCTTGTGCAGGCCGCTCATCAGCGAGGCTTCCGGCCGCCACCCCAAGACCTCCTCGATGCGGCGGTTGTCGGAGTTGCGGCCGCGCACGCCCAGCGGGCCGGGCACGTGCTTGATGCCGACCGCCTTGCCGGCGGTGCCTGCGATCATGGCGACCAGCTTGTTGATGGAGACCATCTCGTCCGACCCGATGTTGATGGGCTCGCATACGTCCGAGCGCATCAGCCGGACCATGCCTTCCAGCGCTTCGTCGATGTGCAGGAACGACCGGGTCTGCTCGCCGTCTCCCCAGACCTCGATCTGGCCGCCGTCGTCCGCCTCGGCCACCTTGCGGCACATGGCGGCGGGCGCCTTCTCCCGGCCGTCGTTCCAGGATCCCAGCGGCCCGAACACGTTGTGGAACCGGGCGATGCGCACGGCCAGCTTCTTGTTGCGGGCGTACGACAGCCACAACCTTTCGGAAAACAGCTTCTCCCAGCCGTACTCGCTGTCGGGGTCGGCGGGGTAGGCGGTGTCCTCGGCGCAGTCCGGGTTGTCGGGATCAAGCTGGTTGCGCTCGGGGTAGATGCAGGCGGACGAGGCGTAGAAGACGCGCCGTACCCGGCGCCGCCAGCAGGCGTCAGCCACGTTGAGGTTGATCATCGCCGAGTTGTGCAGGATGTCGGCGTCGTTGTCGCCGGTGAACACGAAGCCTGCGCCGCCCATGTCGGCTGCAAGCTGCCACACCTCGTCGAACGGCTGGTCTACGATCCGTCGGACGAGGGCGGTGTCCCGCAGGTCTCCGATCACGAAGTCGTCGGCTTCGGACGTCTCGAATCGAGGGCGCTTGAGATCCACGCCGCGCACCCAGGCCCCCTCGCTCTTGAGCCGCTTGACCAGGTGGTGCCCGATGAAGCCGCCCGCCCCCAGCACCAGGGAGGTCTTCAAGGCGGTCTTCGGCAGGTAGACGGTCGTCATGCCGCCGGCTCCTCCGGCATCGAGGAGCGATAGGAGTCACGGTCCCTGGTCAGCACGTCCCACGGGTCGATGATGATGGTGGACGGGCCGTGGTGTCCGGCGACCTCGCCCCGGTCCTTGTCGGGGTGCATCAGCACGATGACGTGCGACCAGCGGCCAAGGTCCTCGGGGCTGTCCATGCGGAGCAGGCCCGGCGGCGCCTGCACCAAGGGGTCGTGGTAGGCGACACGGCGGTTCGCTTGCAGAAGCTGCCGGGCAAGCTCGATGGCAGGGGAGTCCTGGATCACCTCGGTGCCCGGCTTGTAGGCCAGTCCGATCAGGCCGACGTGCGAGTCCTCCCTGGTGTGGGCGACGATCTCGTCGAAAAGCGCCTGGCCGGCGTATACGTTGGTCTCGAAGACGCCCTTGGCCAGGGCGTCCGTGCCGATC
>Ga0209756_1004648_pt1 | contig 10623 bp, 13 predicted proteins | sample ETNvirenome_6_85_FD_184071 | JGI IMG/M metagenome (GOLD analysis project Ga0209756, IMG submission 184071) | Marine viral communities from the Pacific Ocean - ETNP_6_85 (SPAdes) (version 3) | ecosystem: Environmental > Aquatic > Marine > Oceanic | place: Pacific Ocean | collected 2013-06-19
ACTCTAACTCTCTGGACTGTGTCCGGATTGCTGTCTCTACAATCTGCGTAGTAGTTTCTTTCACCTCAGAGTTGGTAACAAGGCGTTTTGTGCGACTATTAACTTCCTCCGTAACTAACTTTTTAATCAGCTTAGTTTGTTCTGCGGTTGGTTTCGGCATCTTTAATCTCCTTTCTCTTCTGTTTCTTCTACTATAAATGGTGCCTCAAGGCTGTCAAGTGAGAGGACAGGGGGGTTGAGGATTACCAAAGTAGAGTGGCTTGAGTCTTCAGGGTCAACCTGAAAGTTCATTTCTGTAAGTAATGGTACAATGTCACTCTGTTCCATTAATGATTTTTGGAGCGCCATCATAAGCGCCCCCATTGCTTGGTTGCTTAGCTTCATAATCTAATCTCCTTTTATAAGTCTATAGCTATCTGTATCAAAGTGCTGCGTTGAGAACTCAAATAATTCTGTATCTTCTAGTGCTGTCATTTGATGTCGTAGGCCCCGGTAAATATGAAAATTGTCGCCGGGGCCAAGAGTTGTTTCCTTGGCGTCTTCAATATGGTCCGACTCAGAGTATTTCACTAGAATCTTTCCGGATTGTATATAGAAAACTTCATCTTTAAGAACGTGGTAGTGCCACGAGCAGCTCTTTCCTTTAACAAAGTATAACAGCTTTCCACAATATTCTTCACAGTTTACAATCCATTTTTCAAAACCCCAGCCTTTGGAAACAAATTTAATTGGCAAAGAAGTGGTATCCACTTATCTTATCTCCGTCGACTGAATGTGTGCATAGTCGGCATCATACATCATTTCTGCCAATCCTTTAAAGTCTACCGTAGTCTCCCAATTGAGCACTTTTTTTGCTTTTGATGGGTCGCCCAATAAGTAGGGGACTTCGTGGGGACGATATAGCCTGGCATCTGTTATAACATGTTGGTCAGGATCTCCTAGACCGGCATACTCAAATACATATTCTAAAAATTCTTTGACCGTATAACTCTTTCCAGTTGCTATAACATAATCGTCGGGCTTTTCCTGTTGTAACATAAGCCACATGGCCTCGACATAGTCGCCGGCGTAGCCCCAATCTCTCTTGGCGCTTAAGTTCCCTAGATACAATTTATCTTGGAGTCCGAGCTTAATCCTAGCCGCGGCCATTGTAATCTTGCGAGTTACGAACGTTTCGCCGCGGCGGGGGGACTCATGGTTGAAAAGTATCCCGCTTGAAGCATGCAGATTATAGCTTTCTCGGTAATTTCTAATAAGATTGTGTGCAAAGACTTTAGCGCAAGCATATGGGGAAGCCGGGCACAAGGCCGTTTCTTCGTTAAATGGGAGGATCGGATTATCGCCGTACATCTCGGATGAGCTAGCTTGGTAGAACTTTGCTTCGGGACATACTGAACGGTATGCCTCCAAGAGTCTCAGGGTTCCCATGGCTATGCTGTCTACGGTTTCTTCAGGAACGTCAAATGACACTCGAACGTGCGACTGGGCTGCGAGATTATATATCTCATCTGGATAATACTTCGTCAGCAGCCTCCAGAAACAGCCGGCATCATGTAGACTTCCATATTCAAGAGTGAAATTGATATGAGCGAATATAGAGTCTATTCTTGTAGTTGATATTAAAGAGGTTCTTCGTTTGACCCCCACTACTTTATATCCCTTATCAAGAAGTAGTTCTGCTAGATAAGATCCGTCTTGGCCGGTGACACCGGTTATTAATGCTGTTTTCATATTATTTCCCGTTCTCTAAATATGGTTTTAGGACATCCGCAATTACAGGATAAGTCGCGATGATGCGGTTGAGCTTCTCGTTGAGCGCTGTTAGCGTTCCGTCATCGACGTTGTCGTCGTTAAAAAGGTCTCCCCTCGAGCTAGCGCCGTAATCGCCGCCGACATTGGTTCTGTACGCTCCAATCGATGTCTTGAAATGTTCATCATAATTTTTCATAAACTGCTCGGGTTGGCCATGGCCCAAAAACGAAGAAATTTTTAAAATGACTTTCTCCGGATACTTCATAAGTTCTTCATAGTATACTAGAAGTTTGGGGCCCTGATAACTAACAAAATATTCAATATTAATTGATGCGCGCTCGAAGGGGCACCCACCGGTGTTCCACCCGTTTCTTGAGGCAGAAGCGCGAGGATCTCTGATTAAGAATAATAATTTCGTTTCCGGCGTGAGCGCCGGAAGCGTTGGGGCGCCAGCGATAGTGGGGGCTTCGTTGGCCCCAATAGCTTCAGCGCTGTGCCTCTTTAGAATAAGACCTCGATTGCAAACCATTCGCTCCTCTCGCCAATCAATGCGGGGCTGTGAACTTATGGGATAGCCAATATGAGGATCCGTTAGTGTTTTTATTTTTTCAAAGGCCTTTGCGTTTATAAGATAGCTCGGCTCTTCTCCCTCGGCAAGTTGGGCCAAGAGGGGAATGCCGTCGCCCATATGACGTTCATAAATGGTCGGAATACCGGTGACATATTCAATTATATACCGCAACCAAGTATTGCCACTCTTCGGATGGCTCAGCAAATACGCTACTACTTGGTCGTCTACTTGGGCTTGTTGCTTTTTTTGCTTCATGTACTTTGTTCCTTTTGATACCAATTGTATGTTTTTTCTATTCCTTCTTTAAAGGTAGTAAATTGATAGTTGCCAATTAACTTTAGTAATCTCTTGTTTGAGCCATCCTTGCGATACTGGCCATCTAGTTCTTTATTATAACGAATATTAATATGAATGTTTAGTTGAGAAATCAATATTTTTGCCATTTCATCAATACTTAAGTTTTCATAAGGCGAAACTATTAAAGGTTCCGCCCCATTATGTTTTTCCAACAGAAGAGGAATTAGATGACATAGGTCATCCACGTACATTTGTTGGCGTAGGGGCCGGCCTGTTCCCCACAATTCTAAAGTGTCTCCTTCCTCCAACTTTGAGATTTTGGTTACCAAAGAAGGGACAAAATGTGCACCTTCATCTCCAAAGTGATCCCCAGGTCCATAGATATTTGACGGACTAAACGTGCTATAGTTCACTCCATATTGCTTTCTATAAGCTAATACCAGCGCGTGTAATAAGCGCTTTGAATATCCATAGGAAAAGTTTGTCTCCGCGCAAGGCCCACCAAAAATGTCCTCTTCGGTGAAGGGATAGCTCCCAACTACATCGGGAAAGGCGCATGTGCTAAGCGCGGACAGAAGACGCGGGACGCCAGCTTCATAGGCGCCTCTTACAACATTAATATTCATAAGAACATTTTGCTCGAAATATTCTACTTGATGATTAGCGTTGTCTTTGATACCTCCTACGCGGGCGGCGAGGTGCACGACGGCATCGGGCTTATATTTTTTGTACATAGCTTTTACTGCCACCGGGTCTAATAAGTTATACTCTCGCGAAGAGAGATACGCCCAGGCCGGTCTTATTCTTTTAAGTCGTGTACCGACGAAACCCGATCCGCCGGTGACCAGAATTGTCATTTATTGTATCACATTCAGTCTTTGTTTGGAGACTTTGCGCTTACGGTCGTCATCAAATCCTCCATCATCAATTGGGTTAACCATGGTGCCGTCATTGTTAACAACTGCTTCGGAGTGTTTGTGGTTTTTGTTGGTCTCAACCCCAGAATTCTCTCTTGTTTGAGTCTTGTGCCAGCGGGCTATAGTTTTCCTATCTTCTACTATCTGCACCTCATATGCCTTTTTAAACGCATTTTTTTGTTCCAAGTCCATGCTTTGAAACAACGTGCGAATTAAGCCCTTTTCAAATGCTGAATGCACTGCGTTTAAATGTTTCGTCTGGTCTCCGTCTAAAAATACCGTTTTTAGAGTACTCATAGTTAACTCCTGGTCGGTGTTTAATATCTGCATCACCTGGGCTATTATTCCGTGAAGGCCATATCTCCACGAGTACTGAATGATTTGTGGTATCAATTTCCTTTGTTGCAGAAAATTCTCTGGTGTTTTGACTATTCTATCCAAAGAAATTGAATTTCTTGTTTTTTCTCTCCACCGGAGCATTGTTTCATATGTGTTTTCTACTTCATACCACGGAACGTCACGGCCAGTTAGCCAAAAGGCGTCGTCGATAACTCCGTAGCCGGGAACTTCTAGTTTAGCCTCTTTAGCTAAAGTGAATAACTCCGTGCCTGGATATATCCCTGCGACGCCGATATCATCATAGTACAAATAGTGAATCTCTTGTAGTTCTTGAAGAAAATCAATTGTTTGATTAATTGTTTCTTCTGTTTCGCCCGGCAACCCTATGATCATGAAAGCGGTTGCTTTGATCCCTGTCTCGGAGAATAGCTTCAGCGCATGGCGGACGGCCTTCTGCGTGAGGCCCTTTCTCATAAGTTTCATTACATTTGGGGCGCCTGACTCTAGGCCGAACAGAACGTGTACGAAGCCGGCTTCTTTCATCAGCATTACCACTTCGCGAGATATGGGGCGGAAGCGTGCGCTGCAAACAAATTGAGTTTTAATGCCGCGGCGGATTATCTCTTTGCAAAACTCGATTGTTCTATCTTTGATTATCATGAAAGCGTCATCATGGATCCACACTGTATGAATCGTTGGATGTTCTTTCAAAATCATTTCTACTTCGTCGACAATATTTGCAGCGGATCGGCAACGAACTTTTCTTCTGCTGGACGCATCGAGTACACAGAAATTACATTTATAGGGGCAGCCGCGGCTCGTCAACAGGCCGGCCATGGTCTTTCCTTCCCACAGGAATAAATCGTGTTTGGGAAACGGTAAAATATCTAGATCTTCGATCAGGTCTCGACCGGGCGTCACCACAACCTTCTCCCCGTCATGAAAAGCTATCCCATTAACATCAGCTAAAGAAGTTCCAGTTTCCCATCTATCTAGAATTTCACCGAGGGTTATCTCTCCCTCGCCCACAACACATACTACATTCTTATAGTGGTCTGCTAATTGGCGGTACATAACACTAACGTGCATCCCGCCAATAACAATTTTGATATCGGGATAGGTTTCTTCGATATATTCAATAAACTTAAAAGCGCCGGCGCGGCTATGTGTCATCATTGAGATACCAACAACATCCGGCTTGAACTCTCTTAGGTCCTTCTTAAGAGTCTTCATACACTCTTCTTCGGTTACATTATTAAGGAATCTAGTAACGATTTCATACCCTTTATCTAGGCTCTCTAGATAAGAATGGAGATACCCCAATCCTAATGGATAATGACTATCATGATCCGTTTCAATTCTATGAAACTCCTCAATCGTTGTGCATGTAAGTAATATTTTCATTCTTTTCCTCTTCCTTTATAAGTGTGTCTTTAAGATATTTTTCTATATTCAAAATCAGTTGTGTCTGTTCTTTGGCATAACCATATACAAGAGACTTTTTTGGTGATCTCTGCATTTGATCCGGGGATTGATAGTTGGCCATACCTTATTCTTTGTCCTCTGTCTTACAACCACATTTTATTTCGTAGTCAGAGATTGCGGCCTTAATCGCTTCCTCGGCTAAAACAGAACAATGAATCTTAACAGGAGGTAGGCTAAGTTCTTCGATTATCTCAGTATTTTGAATCTGCTCGGCTTCCTTCAGTGTTTTGCCTTTCACCCATTCGGTGGCTAAGGACGAGGCCGCGATGGCTGATCCACAACCAAAAGTTTTAAACTTAGCCTCAACAATACGATCCTCCTCGACACGAATTTGTAGTTTCATTACGTCTCCACACTCGGGAGCGCCGACAATACCGGTGCCCACATTCTCATCGTCCTTGTCGAGAGACCCCATATTACGAGGGTTATCAAAATGATCTAAAACTTTTTTTGTATAAGCCATTATATTACCAAATAAACCTATTTTTATAATATTGCACAATCTCTTTAATCTCAGCATCAAAATGCTTTTGTGGCTCCCAGCCCAATGATCTTAACTTATCATCGTTTAAGGCATACCTAACATCTTGGCCCGCCCTATTGTATGCAAAATCGACGCGCTCATTTAATGAGATGTTAGGCTCGCCAGTGTATTCTTTTAAAATCTTCTCTACCGTTGTTTTGTTGCTTTGTTCAAATCCTCCAGCGACGTTGTAAATTTCATTTTGTGTGCCAGAATCTATTATAGCCATAACAGCCGCGGCGGTATCATCTGCGTGAAGCCAATTCCTGACCGGCGTTCCTTGGTTGTGAAGCTTAATTTTAAGCCCTCTTTGAAGATTTTTAACTGATAGTGGTACTAGCTTTTCTGGGTATTGGCCAACCCCATAGTTGTTGGTGGGGCGTAATATAATATACTTAAGATCATAGGTCCTGGCCCAGGCGAGGACCAACATGTCTGCAGCAGCTTTGGCCGCGGAGTAGGGATTACTCGGCTTGAGGAGGTCGCTTTCAGTGTGCTCCCCCGCTTCGATATCCCCATACACCTCATCCGTGCTAAAATGGAAGAATATCGGTCGTGGTGTAACGTTAGTTGGCTTATGTCGTATAAGCTCAAGCAGGTTCTTAACGCCCAGTATGTTGCTCGACATAAACTCCTCGCTCTTCACAATGCTGTTCCCCACATGTGACTCGGCCGCTGTGTTGATGACATAATCGCAGTCATACAAGTGGGATAGGTCGTTGATATCTGCCTTCTCGAATTTAAAATTACTATACTTCTCGAACTCCGTTAATAAACTAGTGTTCGCTACGTAGGTGCACTTATCAACTCCGTATACGCGCCAGCCTCGCTCTAGACACTTACGAGTAACATATGAGCCAATAAAACCCAAACATCCCGTGACATATACTATTTTCATTTATAAGTTCTCGAAAAATTCCAGCGCTGTCTTCTTGATATATTCCATCTTTTCTTCAGTGATACCGGCGTAGGTGCCTAAAAACATTGAGTTTGTGGTAACCAGATGGGCAACCGGGAACATCTTTGGTAGATCTCCATACTGTGCTGCCAGATGCTGATATCCAGGGTGGTATAAAATATTGCCAGAGAAATAGGATCGAGTTTGAATCATAGCCTCTTCAAAATGTTCTACAAATTCTTGCCGCGTGAAGGGGGCTCCGGGCTTAATTGTCAGAAGATATGCGAACCATGAAGGGTCAGACTTTGCAGTAGCTTCTGGCAAATGAAGGTACTTCTCAAAAGGAGCAAATATCTCCGTAAGTGCAGCGAAGTTCTTTCGGCGTGCCTCGTGGAGTTCATCTAGTTTTTTAATTTGCTCTAAGCCCATCGCGCCCTGCAGGTCTAGTGGTTTTATATTATAGCCAATCTCATCAAATACATACCTGTGGTCGTACGTCGCATGAGGAAGGCCCGGTAACCAATTCTGGAATCGATTGCCGCAGGCTGTCCCTGCCGTCACGTTCCCTGGCTTGTTTGAATTGCAGAAACAAGCTCTGCCCCAGTCTCTAAATGAAGCTACAATATTTCTCATCCTTGCAGTTTTTGTAGCAACATAGCCGCCCTCACCAAGAGTCATGTGGTGCGCGGGGAAAAAAGAGCACGTTGACAAGTGGCCGAAGGAGCCCAACAGTTTTCCATCGTAGGTTGAACCCAAAGCATCGCACGTGTCCTCCATAAAAATTAAATCATACTTATCGACTAGACCCATTAAGCGGTCCATATCTGGTGGGTTACCCAGCACATGGGCAAAGATGATACCCCGGATAGTGGGATCGTTTTCTAGCGCCTTCTCGACCGCATCCAGGTCAGGGTTCAGATCGGGCAGTGAAACATCAACGAACACAGGCTGAAGGCCTGTCTGAATAATAGGATTAATGGTTGTGGGAAAGCACACGATTGGGGTGATGACTTTGTCACCCGGATTTAATCTCAACTTTGCTTTCATTTTCTGAGATGTGAAGGCCGAAACCATTAGTAAATTAGCAGAACTTCCTGAATTTGTTAGTACTCCGTCTTTTGTTCCCATATGCTTGGAGAATTCTGTTTCAAACTCGCGACACTTTTTGCCGTAGATAAGCCAGCCGTCTAATAGTGTATCAACAGCGGCAATATATTCCTCAGCCGTGAAGACTGGTCCGGAGTATGCTACCCAGTCCTCTCCGGGTGTCCAAGACTCTTTAGATTGCTTGTTGTCAATATACTCTCTGATTGAGTCTAAAATCTTTTTCTTTGCTAAAATATTATCTATTTCCATTATAAACCTCTTTTATTCCCTCTTCCATACCAAAGAATTCCAGACCTAGTTCGTACAAGCGCGTGGAATCCCCGGTATAAGTGGGAGCATCCGCATGCGGATTATCTACTATGATCGGCACTTCTGAGTCTATAGTATAACAGATTAAGCTTGCTATGTCTAGGAGAGATAATTTATTTTTATAACACATGTTTATATCTGAGTGTCCATTTATTTTCCCTCCTGACATGTTTTTCAGCACATACTCAGTCGCCTTCATAATATCCCCGACATACATAAAATCCATTTCTCTGTTCTGGTGTATTCTAATGGGCCTCTTTTCTAGAGCGCATTTTATAGCATTCGCCACAAACCTAGTATCTCGCTCCTCTGGGCCGAAGCACCCGAACAGGCGTAGATTGATAATATTCTTCTTGCTAGTGAGAACTTCTCTAGTCATCAGGTTCTTGGCGAGAGCATAATAATTAGCTGGCAAGGTGTTTGTTACTTCTTCTTCGCGCGCGGACTTTACATCTTTTGTATGGTCATACTCAGCGCCGGAGCCATAGTATATCATCAGCATTTCTTGGGTGAGGGATTGAGATAGATTTTCGTACATTGTTAGATTGGCTATCAAGTCCGACATCTCCTCTCCATACTCAATGGCTGTGTGAATGATTGTATCTATATTGTTTTGTAGCACATAATCTTTAACTACTCGGGAATCAAACAGGTTCAGGTTTTGTCGGGTGCCTTCGAATACCATGTAATCGTTCTTGGCGGAAAAATGATTTACGGCCTCTCGTCCCAGAAACCCATTAGCGCCGGTTATGAGAATGCGTCTCATTAGAACTGGTGGGTCTCAACTAATATAGTGGAGCGATCGCTTTCATAAGCTTCAATATAGGCGGGGAGGATGTCTGCAGCCTTGTCCAGTTTGATAACGTTTATATTACGCAGCATTCCCGCGAACGCGTCCGAGAAATCTCCCACATGTTGTTCTTGGGGGTCGACAGGTTCGGTTACTCCCACGGCAACTCGAACTATAACTCTTGGAGTATATTGACCCAACGTCATCTCGCAGAGCTTATCTAGATGATTCACAAGTTGATCTGCTGCTAACAATAAGAAATTCCATCTAGGATACACAGAAATGGGAGTATATCCAGCAAGTGCCAGACCTGTTGAAAGGCCGAGTTGCAAGTTTTCTGCTACCGGCATTTCAATTCTTTTTTCTAGAGGGATATTTTCAAACGATTGAGCTATGGCTATACCGCCATAAACCATACTCTGTCCTAGAAAGAGTGTGTCTTCTTTGGTCGCCAAGTACTCCATTGCTTTATCTAACTCTATAGAGTATTCAGTAGCCATTAAAACAACACCTTCTCGCCGGTGCCGGCGTGTGGATAACTATTGATGTATTCATATCTAATACATTTTGGTGACTCTTGGGTTATCTTCTCGATGTCATCCCCCCAGACTTCACGTGTCGGTGTCTTAACGCTGATTTTATTATCTGCTACTACAAAGGTGATTGGAAGATCGTGCACTTCAGCATATCTTAAACTTTCTAGGACTGCACCAGTGTAGAAAGCCATATCACCGACAAAACACCAAACTTTTCGGTTTTCGTTTCGTCTCTTGTAGCCCATTGCCATGCCAACAGCGAGTGGCGCGTTGCCGCCTACTATAGCAGAGGATATAATATTGTGCTCTTTGAAGGATAAACAAATTGACTTGTTATTTAAAATTGCACTTCTAACCTTTTCCCTAGGTACTCCCTTTAACAAACACTCCAAATGACTAGCCCAAGTAAATAAGCAAAAGTCTTCCTCTTTTATATCTTTGAAGATTTCTATCAACTGCTCTTCGTTCCCGGTTCTTAAGTGAACGGGAGACTTAATCTTCCCGTTCTGGAACAGTTCGAATATTTCTTTTTCAAAAGACTGCAATTCGTCTACTGTAATTCCTGTTTCCACTTTTCCCTCCATTGATCTTTAATCATTTGATCGTAGTTTGTTTCTTCTTTATGCATCCCCCAAGTAGCTTGGTTTGCATGCCATCGGTAATAATACCCTACCCATTGGGGGTATGGATATATAAAATGTCCTTGGTCAGCCAGCCTACAGTATAGATCGTAATCAATGGCACCGAGGTATTTTTCTGAGTTCCACTGAACTATTTTATCATCATGCAAGGATCTCTTAAAAACCACAGAGGGGGTGCACACCGGGCTCTTGTGAAGAAGTTGGTGTTTGAATTCTTCAAGACTGCCGTACTGATGCCTTATCTCTCCCACTATTTTTCCGGTATCCGATTCCACCCCCCTAATTGGGGTCTGTAGAATCTGGATTTTTCCTTCACTGGTTGAAATTATTTTGTTTATTTTCTCGATGTAGGTGGGCTCTATAAAATCATCGGCGCCCAATATTGTGAAGTATTCACCGCTAGCGACTGTTAGACCCTCTTCGACCGGCTCTTCATATGAATACTTGTATAGGTTTGG
>Ga0209756_1004656_pt1 | contig 10606 bp, 23 predicted proteins | sample ETNvirenome_6_85_FD_184071 | JGI IMG/M metagenome (GOLD analysis project Ga0209756, IMG submission 184071) | Marine viral communities from the Pacific Ocean - ETNP_6_85 (SPAdes) (version 3) | ecosystem: Environmental > Aquatic > Marine > Oceanic | place: Pacific Ocean | collected 2013-06-19
ACCTCTAATTGCGATTTTCGGAGGTATTGAAAACGACCGTTGCGTAGTACCATTACTTGATCAGATATATCGCTCAAATCTGCCGTTACTAGCATCACTTCTCGCTCACCCTTGATGCATACCAAATCACCGACTTTCATTGAGTCCTCCTGCGGGCGTTTGTGCGAGGGCTGCATGCCCTACCCCACAAGTATAGGGTTTCGAGAAAGTGACCACAAGCGAAAAAAAGGGGTTGACACAAAAAAAGTGAAAAAGCATAGACGGTACCCCAATTGACCCCTAAGGCTCGCATGGGACCAAGGGGGCTCAAATGGTCCCCCTGTCCTTGCTTTAGTTTCCCCTCCACTCAACAGGCCCCAAGCCAAACGCCAGCAAAGTGGGCCACTGCGAAGCAGCCCAGAACCCACAGAGTCGACAGAAGGACTTCTTTTTTTGTGCTCTTGCGGGTCATGCGAAGTCGACCTCATCAAACTCATACTTCGCCTTCCACTCGGGGTCCGCAAAGGGTGCTTTCGGGGGGTCAAACACAACCGGAATGACAGCTCGGCCCGCAATGCTGGAATTCATGTGATAGTCATCAATGTCATCCTCCCATCCATCCTCGAAAGGCAAGTGGTGGGAGAAGCCTTTGTCTTTGTCATCAAGGTTTTTTTTATGTCCTTGAGCCAAACTGAGACTACCAGTAACACCCACTGAACGAGTGCAATTGCCGGTCTTCCACCAATTCTTGGCTGTCTGTGCAACCAACTTGTCCATGTCTTCCTGCCAGTCTTTCATGAATTTTCCTTCCCCTTTCGGGATTGCCCTATACTAGTAGGAACCTTTAGACTCATTCACAAGAGTTTTTTTTGTGTCCTCGGCGCTTTTCTGCGCTTTTGCGCCCAATGCTACGTTGTCGCTTGGAGCTGGGAAGCATGGGAAAGACAAACTCATCTTACAACTCCTCCTGCACCAGCTCTGGACCTTCCAGAAGCTTCTTTGCGCCGGGTCCCCAGTCTGCCGGGGACCAGTCAGCGGTAACGAATTCCGACAGATAGCGCTCCAAGCGCTCATCCGGGTCCTCAAGGTTAACCTCCTCAAGGGCTTCTGCTTCCTGTTCCTCATCGGTGGCCAGGACCGTCAGGTCCCAGTCAATTTCGAAACCAGCCTGCTCTGCCCACTGCTCGCACCGTTCTTCGCGCTCCGCGAGAGTTGCGCCTTCTGCCCATTCGATGCTGGCCAACAGCTCGATGGTATCAGACTTGTAGGCACAGGCTCCATTGCCTTTGAGGAAGAACCAAATGTCGTTGTTGCTGCTCATCTTCGTTTTCTCTCCTGGGCTTCTCGCCCGTCATTCACATACAGAGTAGGGACCTCAGAATGTTTCACAAGGTTTTTTTTTGTGTCCTCGCAAAAAACTATTCAAACAGCTCGCGGTACATCGCTTCTCGGTCATTGACCAACAAGTCCAGCTTCCTTGCACGTGCCATTGGCACCACAAGCTCAAGCTCGAATGTCGAGGTGCCTAACAGGGCTCCTGCGGTGTTTCCACCAAAGGTGGAAGGTCCCATGTGGCACCTGAATTTGATTGTGGTCATTTTGTCCACCGTCGCTGCTCCAGCAGGTACTTCCCGCACCATGCGAACAGCTTGTCGGCTTGTTCGCGCTTACGATTGCGCTCCCTGAGAGCCTTCAGGGAACGGTCATGACGAGTCTTCCAGGCCTGGTCTGCCAAGCTGTCGGTCTGCACCATCATAGCTTCAACCAGCTCCATCCCAGCAGCAGAGCTGACCTCCAGCGGCGACGGGACATCAAGCACCCGATTGCCACGACGCACGCGGATAACCCACTCACCAAGACCTTTTTCGAAGTATGCCCAGACTTTCATGAATCACTCCTTGTTTGTTTGTTTCGGACACTAGCACCATGAAGGTAGGGTTCGGGTTCCAACCTTTCAAGGTCTTTTTTTCAATTCAATGAATTATTGTGGAAATCTTGGGTGGTGGCGTCATTCCATACGCTCTCAGAGACCAGAGAGTGGTCGCCAAGACGACGCTGGCAGGGCACGCCTTGCTTGGGTCCTCTGGAGACGGGAGCCAAGAGACCTCGAAAGGGAGAGTCATGAGAAGCAGCTCGTGTGTCACTTCCATGCTACAGTACCCCAGATGCAGTGAGAAGCCATCCAATGACCCCTCCGATACATAGCACTCCAAGGGTAAACCCAATGAAGCCAGCGAGCAGAGCGATTACACCTTTCACGAGACCTCCTACTGCATCAAATGCGATATCCAGCCCACCAAGAAGACCCTCAAAAGCTTTGAGGGCAATCATGATGCCAAGGAATGCTATTACATATTGCCAAACCATGTTGTCTTCGCCTCCTACCTATATGTAGGGTTTTTTGGGGGTGGATTCAAGTTCTTTTTTTGTGTCCTCGGCCTATCAAGCCGAAAACCGAGAAGAATCACGCACATAGCCCAACCGAGCACATGCGCGATTGCTTCCCAGTTCGCCGTTTCTAGCATACGCTACTAGCAAGCCCTTCCAGGTGCTCGCGAGAGTAGACCTCGCTGGTGTCCAGCTCGTGCAGCCGGGTATGATGAATAGCGAAGCTCTTGCGGACCTGGCCCTTCCTGGCTCGTCCGCGCGGCGCTCGCTTGTAGCCTGTCACGAGGCTACCTTCTTCGATAATTGCGATGAAGCTAACGTCCTTGACGAAGCTCTTCCGGGGGCGACCTCGCCCGCCCTTAGGCTTAGGCGACTCCTTGGGCTCTGGAGCCTCAGTGGTCACCCCATTGACAACCACAAAGTCTTCAATGGCAAGCTGCTCCATCGTTCGCTCGTCGACCTCGTCGACCTCGTCGACCTCTTCGACCTCTTCGACCTTCTCCGTCTCCGGTTCCAGAATAGAAACATCAAAGACATCCTCTTCAAGAATATCAGCGACCGTAGCAGTGTTGGTGTCAAAGTCGACATTCAGTGAAAACATTTTCCTCTCCTTGCCTTTCGGCTTGTTCACCCTGACAATAGGGTTTGGGGTTTGACCTTTCAAGGTCTTTTTTCATTGGTCTTGGTTTTTTTTCTTAAACCGCGAAACCAATGGGGTTTTTCTTTGTAACTAGGGAAAACAATGGCTCTCCATTGCTATCCATCTCTTCCGCAGTGATGACTCCCTGCTCGTACATGGAGAGGAGGACTTCAGCGAGCGCTTGTTGGTCCTCATCTCCCGCAGTAATAGCCTGGGTCATCAAGTATGCTGTAATAAGTTCTTTCATTTTCATCTCCTGTATTGTCGTTTATTCTTTTTTGATTGTCAAGGAAAAACCCAGGGGAGGCTTCCGGGGAATAGAACAGAAACTCTCCCCTGGGTTTTCCACCCATGGCGGCAGTGCATGCAGAGACTTGGGACCCTACATGCACTTGGTAGATGCCACCAGAGGCTACCTAGCCATCACCACCCAACATTCTCACAAGGACCTCCTTCACGCGAGAATGCAGACCAATGATGTTTTCTTTGTGGTCTCCCACGTTGTTGCCAACGATAGACCATAGCTTCATCGCAATCTCAGCTGGCAGCATCTGGAAATACGCTGCCAGGTTATCCAGCTGGACGGTGCTGAGGGGTGTGTTCAATGCCCCTGATGCCTCGATTTTCTCGCAAAGCGCCGCGTGCTGATTAATGTCCCACTTCTCCGTTTTCTCGACCTGACCCTCATTTACAACCTGCTCCCACGTCACCTGTCGGTCATAGGTTTTCCAGAAGTCCAGAAAGCTCACGGCAGCTTCCAAGCCCACAAAGCCCTGGCTGAGTGTGAAGAAGACGGTCTGGTCCGCAGACTCACCGAGCAAGTCCCCATTCGCCAGACAGTCATTCAGCCGCTTCCACGAGCGACGAGAGGGGTAGACCTTGTTTGGCTCGTAATCAGACGTATGTTCCAGGTGCGCCCGATTCTGATTGATGAAGTCCCAGACTACCTCGCAAACATTGTCTGCTCCCCAATCCAGCCAATCCTCGACGCTGGGCTCGATGTCGAACACGGTATACCGGTCCAGCTCAGCTGGGTCAAGCTCATTGACCTGATACTGAGAGCCATGCTCGCCACCGTTGACGGCAGCGATGACGACGGTATCAGGGTGCAGGGTCCACCCAGCGAGCTTGCGCGAGTCGTTCAACTCGAACAAGCCTTGCCGTACCTCCTGCACGGCACGGTCCACCTCGTCAAGAAAGAGGACAACAGCTTCAGTGCAGGCTCGGATGAACCACCCAAATGGGCGGAACACAGAAGCAAGTTCACCGTTGACCTCAACCATCTCAGGGCTTGGCATGCCGAGGAGGTCTCCCTCCGTCATACATGCTGCTCGCCTTTCAACGACAGGCAGACCGAGCTGCCCAGCAATTTGATAGACTACCTCGCTTTTGCCGACTCCATGCCTGCCGCGAATCATTAGCGGCTTTCGAGCGTTGATGACGTGAGGTGCAACCAGCGAAAATGTTTTGAAATCAATTCCCATGTTCTCTCAGTCTCCTGTGTTTCGACCGTTTCTATGAATATTATCGTTTATTCTTTTTTATTTGTCAAGCCCAAAAGCAGGCTTGGTGTCAGTTCGGTAATAAACGACGTGCTTGTCACTGTTCCAACCTGTGCGACCGAAAACCTCTCCATCGTATTCCAGAGCGCTCGGTGATTGACCGAATGCTGCCCAATCGCGGCAGTCGAGTGTCACAACTTTGACACCATCGGGCAAAGTCTCCACGGACTTGACGATGAGAGCGTTTTCCAAAGGCTTTGCGGTTTTCATTTCGTCTTGGCTCCCTTCTCGACGTTACTTGTACATTCTAATTAATTCTTTTTTCTTTGTCAAGCCTAATCGTCAGCTGGGGGGCTCGTCCAAACTTCTCCGCATTCTCCTCGACAAACAAATTCTTCGTCAGTTTCTTCGAGAGTCCCGCAACGGCAGAGGGGGCATTCGTCTTCTGCTCGGGCTACGAAGTGAAAGGTCTCACCGAGCAGCGAGTCCGTCCAAGGAGCCCAAGAGCGAAGGTCGACTACCTTATAGTACTCCACAAGCGCAGACCCCTCTGAAGTCAACCGGTGGCCCTCGGCTTCAGCTTCCTCAAAGGTGTTGAAGGTGTCGACCCAATCGTCCGTCCCTCCACCGGGGTAGTAGCGTGACCATGCAATCAATAAGTAGTCCTTCATACTTCCTCCTTCACTTCGACTGTCTGTAGCTATTCTAATTAATTCTTTTTTAGATGTCAAGCGTCGATTGCGAGAATTCGCTCGTTGGTCTGGAAGTACTGGTACTTCAGGCAGTCCTTAGTCGTCATCCACATGCGCTGGCACTTGGATGCGATAGGCTTGGGTGCTGCCATGTCAGTGAGAACGATATGACCATCAAAGCCCTTTTTATTCACGTACTTGGTGGGAGCATTAAAATCGGTTCCACCGCACATTACCCGCTCTTTCTTGACCTTCTGCCCCTTCCTCCATTCGAAGACGAGACTTTCTTCGACTCGCGTGTCGAATGGGACCACCGTGAAACTTGCCAGCTCCGAAAGCTTGTTCAACTCACTGAAGAAAGCCATCAACATCCCGTCATCCACCGAGCCTGACTGGTCGATGCTTACAGCGATGTTGGCATGCCTGTTGACCTTCTTGCCTGGATGGATGTACCGATACCTCTTATTCACCCTTTTGACGGTGCTACGCGCATCGGCACGCCGACTGGTTTTGATGAAGTAACGCAGGACCTTACGCCAGTCGACCTTGCTTTCAAGTCGAGCCATGATTTCCCGTCGCAAGCTCCCAGGAACAGAGCCCCAGCCAGACGAGCCCTCCTTCAAGACTTCTTCAGCTGCTTTCTTAACAAAGTCCTTGATGCGCTCACGAGCGATATCAGCTGCCTGTTGGTCTCCTTCGCCATCGGCCCATTCATCATGTGAGTCGAACTGACCCTCTTCAGGTAGACCGTCGCCACTTCCACCAGAACCTTCACCCTCACCCTTTTCTCCGTCGCCTTTGTCCTTGTCCTTGTCCTTGTCCTTCATCTTCTTGAGAAGGAGCGCAAGGTACTGCTCTGCACTCAAGCCTTTCGGAAAATCGGCAAAGTGTCCGACACCAGGCATTAAACAGCCTTCTGGCAGATTCTCAAGGTGGCTATTGATAGCCAAATCTGTTGCGAAATTCCAGACGCGAGGGTTGATATCTTTTGGTTTCCGGCCAGTTACGTGCTCGAAAATCAAGTGATAAAACTCGTGTTTGAGTACATCCAAGCGCTCATTATTCGTCAATTTAGCAAAGAATTCAGGATTATACAACATCTCGAACTGCATTGTTTCAGGGTTAACCCGCACTCCCGCAGTTGGAATTGCCGTAGATGGCATCTTGTTGATGCGGCGCGAAAGGGCCGCGAAGAAAGGCTCATTTTGAAGGAGAGCCAAAATGTGAGAGTCGAGATTGAATGTTTCGCTTTTCATGGTTCCATCCTAATTTTCTTTTTTTTCTTTGTCAAGCGTTACATTAATTATAACGAAACTTGCGACAAGCACGTTTCGACTCTTGTTTTCTTTTATCACCGTGGGAACCTGACCCAGAACGACGGTGGGCGAGGACCGCAAATGGGTTGCGGACAACAACTTTCTTTTTCTTTGCGTTCTTCATGGTTCCATCCTAATTTTCTTTTTTTTCTTTGTCAAGGTTAAAATGGAATATCGTCCTCGACTTTTTTTGTCTTGCGCCACTTCTTGATGAAACGTTCTTCAATTTCAAAGGTTTTCGCAGATGTTGAGCTGAGAACTGAATAAATTCGACACCCCTTGGCAGCATGAATTGCCTTGTCAGTCGGTGTAACAACAAAGAGCAGCTCATTCATCATTTCCTGATATAGAAAGTATCCCAACGGGGCTCTGGCTCCTGACCTGAGCATCACAGACGCTCCCGCAGCATATTTGGGCTCATCCCGCAGTGCCTTGATTATCTTTTGCGCGTACTTGTTTTCAACAAGCTTGCGATAGAAAACGGCAGGAGGAACTTTGCCTGGGTTTTCCTTCGCCCAATCCAAGATTCGGGAATAATAACGTTCAGTTCCCTCTTCATAATAAGACACTGCTGTCTTCCACTCCCACGCCTTCTCCTCATCCCACTGAGATTCCCAGTCGGAATCAGCCTGAAGACCGACAAACTTCTTTTCTACTCGCTCAATAATCTCGCACTGACGGGCTGAAAGCTCGCGGCGACCCCGCTCCAGCTGTTGGTGGACAGACTCAAGAAAACCTCGCTCCCAATCACTAATAATGGGATTTTCAGACTTTTCAATCAATTGATCGACACGAGCTTTCATGTTTTCCTCACACACGTTTTCGTCATTTCCTACAAGTATATTAATTTATTGTTTTTTGAATGTCAACCCTCATCTTCTGGCTCAAAGCCTGTGATGACGGGAAGATCTTCTTCGAATCGCTGAAGCTTCCATGAATGACGTGGCTGACCTTTTGGAAAATACTCATCTTCATCACACAATGTTCCGTCTCTCCACCCCTGTGGAATATTGAGTCGAATTGACCGCTCGTCAACTCGACTCAAAACCATGTTGGGTTTCACGCGAGGGTCAGGTATGCCTACCTCATCAAGCCTGAAAGACCTTGAAGTTTTGGAACCATCTAGCAACAGAAAGTCTGCTGTTATGTGGCCACCGTCAATATCAAGCTTTTTCCAATTAATGGAGGATACCAAAGCATTCTTGCGTAATCCTGACCATCCTATATTAACATTGACGAAAGAGCCGACTCCCAACCCTTTCGCTACAAGTGTTTCCTCAATTTTCATGCGAGACTTTCTAAGTGCTTTTGCAACCAGTTCTCTATCGCTCTCCAGCCTATCACAACGACGACGTGTGTGCCCAGGTGTTGAGCAGTATGAGCATTTTCTGGGGTTTGCCTTGCGGCGCTCTTTCTTTTGCCGCTCTACAACCGCTTGATATGAATCGGGATTCTCCTCTATAAACTTCTTGAGAATGTCACAACCATTACGATTATGACCGGCGGCATAACAATGAGAGCAGTGAACTGTTCGGTTGTAAGACATTCTTTTTCCCCCTTTTCCTAATCTTTCTGAGTCTATTTTCGTTTATTCTTTTTTTTATGTCAAGTTCTTTCTGAAATAACTTCTAGCATATCAGTGATGAAGTGGCAGGTTTCGCTTGGAAACATCACATAGGTCTCACCCGGCCAATTCGTGGTGGCAGTCCAGGAGTCTCGCGGCTTCGATATGACGATACCTATTTCAAACATATAAGGGTATGCGTTGCGTCGGAATTCAGTATCGTCGCCGTGATCTCTAAACCTAACTAAATCACCTACTTGTATTTTGTTCATGATTATATCTTAATTTAAGTTTTTTTGGATGTCAAGCGCTTTTCTTCATCGCGCTCAGAAGAACCTTGTCTGAGAACCACTTGATAGTTCCAGGCTTGCAAGTGATTGTTTTAAAAGCATTATTGACGTAAATCTTTAGAGAATTTCGACTGACCTCTGTAACAATAGCATGCTTTTTATTCACTGAAATCAAGCTACCGACAGGGGGAAGTCCAGAAGTGATTGGAATGTCAGGGTTTTGCATCTTCAAAAAAGGTCGCTTCTGTCCCACAGGATAATAACAACCATTCTTTTCAGTGAGTTTGATAGTCTTGGCTTTACCTGGAGCTTTCAAAGAAGCAAACTGCTTGCCCTTAACGGTCCATTCCTTGCCACTTTTGCTGGCGGAATCCACCCTAAACACGATAGTGCGGTACTTAGGGTAGGTCACATAAGTTTTCAATTCGCCATCATTGGACTGCACGGCTTCTTCGCGTGCTTTCGCTCGACCGGTTCCAAAACACCACTTCTTCATCAAAATATCACCAGTGTTCATTCTTTTCCCCTTCAATGTTTCTATCACTATTCTAATTTATCTTTTTTTATTTGTCAAGTGTCAGTTTACCTTCTCGTAGTCACCAGCGGCTGACCATTTCTTGCGAATTTCGCCATCAATCATCACTTTGAGCCACGCCTCTCCGAATTGGGCCGGCGCGAAATCAACAAGGACGCATACCTGGCCTGTCGACCTTTTCCTCAACAAGTCGCCAACTTTCATTCGCATAGCGATATCCAATCCTCTTTCGGGTCCATAATAATGTCGCGGTGGCAGAGTCGAGTCCCTGTTTGGGCGTTGACCCTCGCCCCATTTGCGAGCTACTAGGTCACCGACTTTCACTGATTAACTCCACATCTCGTGGGCTTTCCCAAGTCATCGTTTTTCCAATGTGCTCTGGCTTTGCAGGCCAACTGATTTTGTAACGGTAGACACGCTGATCTCGAATTTGTCCCAGCCACTGTGTCGTGATACCAGTAGAAATCTGTTCTTTCGCGTGTATCAAACCTGTGCCTTCATAAGTGCTGGCGTGAGACTTATAAATAACCAAATCACCGACTTGCATTGATTAACTCCACCCTGTCTCGCCAGTGCAGCAGCGCTATGTCTGTGCCATTCTCCCAGATTATAGGGTCATTATCTTTATCGAAGCCAACAATGATGCCGGTGTGCCAAGTCTTCAAGCCTTTGCAAGTCTTCAAGCCTTTGTATCTCACCAAGTCACCGACTTTCATCTTATTGTGCCTCATAGCCATCGAACCACTGACCCTCTTTCATAGTCAAAGGGTTTCGACAATGCGCCTGTGCCTCATCGAGAGTAAGGTTTCTTTTGATAATGTCGCGCCAGATCCCCCGCCGCGTGTAAAAGCGAATAATCTTATAAAGCTGTCGTTTGCTCATTTCGTCTTCCTCGATCGTTCTATGAATATTCTAATTTATCTTTTTTTGGAAGTCAAGAAAGAAATTTCAGGGAAGCTAGGTGGTCTTTTTCAGGGAAAAGGCGGGCTCGTTCTTCTCGTTCCATCGCACATTGAGCCTCTTGTTGTCGTAAAGGTCAAGCAGGCTTTGATTGAGAGCGTCCCAATCGTCGCAAGGCTGCTGACCGGCCAAGCTTTGAGTGAGGTGTGTTCGCACTTTGTAATCTACATAATCCATTTATATTTTCTCCAGTTGGTTGAATGAAAAGGGATAAGGTCCTGTATTTTTATCGCATACTTTGACCCAGTATTGCTTGGCCTTGTGAGGCTGGGCAATTCTTACGATTATTCCGACAAGGTTCACGTAATAGCCATTGGCAGAATGAAGAATATTTACTAGGTCTCCAACGATCATGATTATATTCTAATTTATCTTTTTTTCTTTGTCAAGCTTAGATTGGGTAGCAAGTATATTGGGCCAATTGCCAGCTGCACAGGTATTCATCATGGCACCACGTTTCAACGCATTCGCTATAGAATTCGTCTACTATCCACGTGCAGCACTCGGCGTCGTAGCCGCTACAACTAATCGGCTCCTCAAGATAAGGCAACTCCTCGTATCCACAAGAATATATGGGATCCGATTGGATGTAAAGCTCACACCCACTCAACAACAAACATCCTAATATTAATAATATTTTTCTCATTTATTCTCCTTTCAGTACCCTCGGCAGGATTCGAACCTGCGACCCTCGGATTAGAAGTCCGATGCTCTATCCAGCTGAGCTACGAAGGCATTTT
>Ga0209756_1004657_pt1 | contig 10606 bp, 19 predicted proteins | sample ETNvirenome_6_85_FD_184071 | JGI IMG/M metagenome (GOLD analysis project Ga0209756, IMG submission 184071) | Marine viral communities from the Pacific Ocean - ETNP_6_85 (SPAdes) (version 3) | ecosystem: Environmental > Aquatic > Marine > Oceanic | place: Pacific Ocean | collected 2013-06-19
CCAGTGGGAAGTTTCCAAGCTCATTTTGCGACCACCAGGAGATTGGCCCGGTCAAATCTCTCGCTCGCGCTACGAGTCTAGCCGAGATTTTAATCTTGCCATCAGAAAGTTAATGCGCGACGAGGCGGGAGGAGCAGAGGGGGATTTTGCTTATCCCAATTCTGAAACGTGGGTGGGCGGACCAGACGCCGACGACGAATACAAGGTAGAGTTTGGTATGCGGCTTACAGAGAGCGATCCCGACGCGGTAGTGGATAACGCCCACACGATTATTGTGGAAACCGACGATGAAGACATCCTTCGCGCCATTTTTCTGAAGGCTTTCGCCCAGGTGTTGAAGATACCCGGTGCAGCCGTGAGTGAAACGAAAAGATATTTTAATAAGTTTAACTTATTTTAATTGACACCCTCATAGAATTATATTATAATAATAATATGGAAGTAGGAACCTTAGTAAAAGAAAAGGAAGGTGCGCGTTTGGGTGGAGTTATCATTGATAGCAAAACAGCACCATGGAGAGACACAGAAGTCACCTTGGTAGAAGTTTTATGGCCGAATGGTGAAAAAAACATCTATAAATCTACTTTTTTAGAAAAAATCCTTTAAAAATATCCTTTTTTAGCTTCTCCTTCATATCTATTATAGAGAGTGCGTAATTCATTTCGCACTTTTCCCCTAGTCAAATGACGAGTGAGCGAGTCTTCCCCAGAGGAAGGTGATAAGGAGGTCGTGCGGTAGTGTCGTTGGTAACTAAGACTAAGTATTTGATATTATTTCTTTTTCTTAATCTAGCTACCTACTTTGGCATCCAGTTTTTTATTACGGTTAACGAATACGATCTTCTCACTCAGTTTGATTTGAACATTCCCTTTATACCAGAATTTGTGTGGGTATACCACACCCTAGTTCCCGTTATTGCCCTCACGATGCTTGTGCTGGTGAAGAAGAGGGAGCTATTTTTGTCGACAATGGGGGCATTTGGAGTAGCCACGGTGGCCCTCTCAATTTTTTATATAGCGTTTCCCTCTTTTTATCCCCGCGAAAGCTTTGAGGTGTCAGCAGGTGCCTCCGGGTTTTTATTAAAAATGACAAGACTTATAGATGGTGCCCATAACACTTTCCCTTCAGGCCACGTAACTTTTGCGTGGCTTTTAACTTTTTTGGTAGGATTGGCTAATTGCGTAAAAAGAAATAAATTAATTCATTTAGTTTTCTTTGTATGGGCGACCCTTATTTCTATTTCTACCGTAGTTTTGAAACAACATTATATCATTGATGTGTTCTCCGGCATCGCACTAGCGGCAATTTGTTATTTTTTATCTAAGGCAATCATCTTTGAAAGGCTCCAAAATTCTAGTTAGTATATGGATGTACTTTTCCCTGAAGAAGCGCGGCAGAATGATTTGATGAGTATTATTGATAGTGTATTGGGAAAAGAAAAGGTGGATGTTTTTATTAGTGATTTTATTTTGAAAGAAAATGATGAAAAAAAGCGCTCTTATATTTCTTGCAATCTCAAGTTAAAAAATAAAACAACCGCAATCAAAGGTGAAGGGGATGGCCCGGTGGACGCATTGTTTAACGGACTTATGGAGAAGCTAAATAAAAAATACATTTCCCTTTCTCATGTCAAATTTGATGACTTTTCTATGAAAGTAAAATTCAAAGAAAGTTCTCGGTGGAATAAGACGGATGCACCTGTCGAAATAAAATTAGTGTTGAAAAACGAAAAGGACAGAAGGATGTATTTTCACGCCCAGTCCCGCTCACTGATTGTAAGTGCCATCGCAGCCATTCGTAAAGCATTAGAATTTTTAATCAACGCCGAACTCGCAGTGATCCAGCTACGTCTCGATTACGATGATGCCTTGGGGCGCAACCGTACCGATCTTACGAGCGCCTATGCTTTACAGTTGGGCGAACTTGTCCAAATTAATAATTATGAGGAGCTTTTTGCACAAAAGTTTTGACTTTTGTAAAATAATGTGGGATAATAAACGTGATGAAAATATTAAAAGACGAAATAACGGCTACCCTCCTCTTTCTGCTAATGTTATTGGCCGTAGGCACCTTCATTTATTTTTTAGCCACGATTTCACCGGTTAAAGAAACTGCTCAAGACGAGTGTGAAGTGGGATGTCCGATTCACGCACCGTGCCCTCCCGGATGTAAAAAATGATAATTAAAGGATTGATTATCTTTATTATTTATTATGGTCTTTATAGATTTGTACGGGATCTGCAAAAACCTTGACAAATAAAAAAAATTAAAATATAATAATAAAAAGGGTTGACAAAGGAGAAAAAATGCAACCGAACGATATTCTAATGAAAAAATGGTGTTTTGGTACTGGTCGCATGCGTAAGCAAGCACAAATGACTCCCCAAGGGGAAGTAGAGACAGTATACAGCTATCCTAAATACCGAACCATTGTCTTAAAAGTAACACAAGCTACTAAAAAAGGAAACCAGTGGTACGTGGATGCTAAACAATATTCTTCTTTGACGGGCAAGCCCAAAGAGGTAAAATTGGTGCTCAATGAGAAGAAATTGACGGACAAACTGAGCTATTATCAGGCCCCCGATCAAAAGCGTCCCTTCCTTCGTATAGAAAACCCCGGCAAGCTCACTGAGGAGGGTATTCCTCCCGTGGGAAGCTTAATCACTGTCAACAAAAAACATGCCATTGTAACCGCAGTGGGGCGCAATGAACTTACGGTGTGGGTAAACAATAAATTGGAAAGGATTGTGTGCAAGCCCGGTACGGTCAAGTGGCACTCCGATAAGATTTTAAAAAATGCAGTGGGAGCCTAAAGTGAACATAGGAACTCTCGTGAAGCACAATATTTTTTCCCATTGTTGGGGACTTGTAGTGGGAGTGAAAGACTCCCTGTGTCAGGTCCAGTGGTATCCTGTCAGTGGGTTAGCATCCCATTGTTCCTGGGAACCTCCCGAAGACCTTGAAATTCTAGCCCAATGAGCGACTCTCACAAGATTAAAATAGGAAATATTGTACGCTATGCCAATCCCCGTCGTTTTTTTAACGGCAAGCTGGCAGAGAAGGCGACTAATAATGTAACAGGACTCGTCCTTGAGACTAAAGGAACCCAATGGTTGAAGGTACAATGGGCCGATGGGGTTATTCACGATGAGCACCGAGAAGATTTAGAACTGATCAATGGAGCTTCCAAATGATTTATTATGACCGGGCCGCCTATGAGGGTCTGCGAGATTTTTGCCTGGGAATACTTGAATGGATAGGACTGGAGGGTCATTAAGTGGCTGCTTTTCTTACTCTTTTGGGGATTCTCTTGATCGCCCGCTATTTATTATTGAAAGGAAGGACTAAATGATGAAGGTAGGGGATCTAGTAGAATTATCTGCGCGGGGGAGAGATTTGATGTATTGCCAGCATCTGTGTGAAAAAATAGGCGTCGTCGTCGAACTCAAACCCCAAGAAAAGTGGCGTTATTATATTCAAGTTAGTTGGATGGGAGGCCCAGCGCGAACAAAACATTTGCGCTCTACCCTCAAATTAGTCTCTAAAATCCCGGATGGCACCTAAGATTGGTGATCTGGTTAAATTAAAAGGCGAACTTTGTGTGCGCTTTGGTGGCGCACCCCTTGGAATAATTGAAGAAGTGTATACTGGAACAGCTTATGACACAGAATATAAAATACGATGGGCAAACCCTTATCTAATGCTAGAGGAAGCTATATACCCGACCCAATGGTCATGGTTAAAGCCAACAGATTTTGAAATAATTTCGGAGAATTAGAATGAAAGCAAGATTATTATATTTACTTATATTCTGCTGTACTTCATGTATGGTAGATTGGGGACCGACTCCATATTATACATATGATGAAACCCCCTACACAGACGCAGCGCTGGGATGTTATGATGACCCTTGGATAGGCGAATGTTGTGATTGGGTTGTAACCACTTACTATGATGAGTGCATTGAAACATGGTGCTATGACTTTGAGTGGGATGAATGGGTATACCATCGTGCTACAGACTGCATAACATTTTATTAAGGAAGGGCAGAAAGACAATGTTTAAGATGGGCGATAAAGTAAAGCTACAGCATTTTTCCAAAGAGGATGCACGGTTCAGGAAATTTGTTAATCAAGTTGGAGAGATTATAGGGGTTCAAGATTGTGGGCGCAAAGAACAATTTGTGCGTGTCTCTTATGGCAAAGGAAAAAACCTCATCGGAGAACATCGCGGCGACTATATCGACGTAGGATCCTGGCGACTCCAAAAAATTAGGAATTCTTTTTGACAAATAAATTATAATAGATTATAATAGTATAATGAAAGTGGGAGATTTAGTAACAGTAGGTCCAGCAGCAACGGGGCACTATATTATTACGAGTCTCACAGTAACATCGTTGCCCCATTGTGTGATGCTGGTGTCGTTAGACTCACAGCAAGCAGGCCCCATGGGGCGTAAATGGATTATCCCGATTAGCGAAATAGAATAAAATGAAGACAACATTAGTATTTTTGATTGTATTTTTGGCCGGTCATTACTTTGGTGACATTGTGATAGACGCGAGCAAAGCAGCATACTACAAACTCGCAGCCGAAGTACAAGAATGTATTCCCGACTAAAATGCAAACCTATATGCAAATTGGCGACTTGGTTAGACATAAGACCAAAGGATGGGTGGGCTTAGTGGTGAGTCGGGACGAAGAACCAACTCCTTTTGACGATCTATCCGTGGAAGTCGGCCCCTCCTCGCATGACTTATACCGTATTGAATGGATTGGACAGGAGTCTAATCACTCGGTATGGCAACATGAAATAGAGGCAATCAATGAATAAGAAGCGATGGCCCGAAGTGGGCGACCTATTAATCCAAACGTCCGATAACCAAAAGCATACGGGATTGATTACTAAAATTGACCCCCGTGGTAACGGCATCGGGTCCACTAGCGTTTATGTGGATTGGGTTGCAGACGGCGCGCCCACTGATTACAACTCGACCTATGGTTATTCGTGGATTAACATTCACAATCAATATCATGTATTTGAATTAGTAAAAAACCATGCAAGTCGGTGACTTAGCAATCGTCCGTAACCTTTCTACTGGCGCGCCAAGTTGGGTACGCGAATTATACCAGACGCGCGCACCAGTTTTAATTGTGGCTGAATCGGGAAGTCCAGGTGACACCTGGATTTTGCACGAGGGAGAACGTTATTTCATCCAGAAGTTTAGGCTCAAAGTGCTCGAAGGAAATAATGCAAGTCGGTGATCTAATCAAAGAGCGCGAATGGCCCGATCTAGGTGTCATCATTGAGATTAAAGACCTCCGACTGGATCACCCCTATGGTGTTTTGTGTCCAGATGGCGGGATTGAATGGTTTGCTCAAAGCTACATAAAGTTATGCGAGGTAGTGAGTGAAGGCCGGTGATCTAGTGAAGCAAGCTTGGCCCCCCGATACGCTATCTCTAGGAATTATAATAGAGATACGACCGAGTGCCCCTGTGGGAGATGCGTGCGTGTTGGTCCGGTGGAACGAACCCCATCGAGGGATTCAGTTGCACCCGCCGGCGCATTTAGAAGTAATCACCGGAAACGACTAAAAGGAAATTTGTCATGCCACGCTGGAAATCATTAGAGAAGAAAGATAGCTTTGCTGCTTCAAACAAAGAGCATGAATTTTTGTTAGAGAAGGTAGGACGCGGAACTTGGTCGCTCCATATAGATAATCAATTATTCTGTACAGTTAGGGGAAAGGACGATGCCAACCATGTTATTAGCAAAAAGCTATATAATCACGCGGGGTTCTGCGATGCGCTGGATGATAACAAATGTACCTGCGGATATAAAAAACGAAAGAAAAGAAAAGAGAAAAAAAATGAAGATTAATAATTTTATTATTTTATGATACAATTTATACATCCCACGGAACAAAAATATAAAATGGAGGCGCATTACAACGTAATGCAAAAATAGATTATTAACAAAAGCTTCAATGACTCTCTTGAAGCTGGCGCATGCCATTGAAAAGGAGTCTCGGTTTGCACACACCAAAAAAAAGAGTGCTTGTTCCGTTTTTTTATTGTAATTTTCTTGACTTTTGGGCGCGCCTCGCGTATAATTATATGTAGACAGTCGAGGAGAAGCCAATGTCGTTAAGCGACCGCATTAATAATATTGTAGAGAATAAAGAGCGTCACGTTAATCTTATTTCTGAATGGGAACAAGAATTTGTTGACTCTATTCAACGCCAGGTGAAAAATGGCCGCGAATCTCTTTCCGTATCCCAAAACAATATCCTTCAAAAAATTGAAGCCAAACTGTCCGAAGATGCTATCGCTGCCCGTCAAACCTGGCAAAGCTCATGGGGCCAGGAAAAGCAAAAAGTCGCTCGCATCGTAGCTCAATATTACCTTCACGCGGGTTACTACACTGCTGCTGCCAATCGCGTCCTCCGCGAACCTGAATGGGTCATGCCCGAACCACTATATAATAAGATGTGCGGCAACAAGTACGCTAAGAAAGTGTTGGCCGCAACGATGGCAACTCCCAAATTTGAAGTAGGCGCAACCGTAATGCTCCGCGCCAATGCACCCGCGACTCTCTTCTCATGGCCTGACCGCAAGAAACTTTTCAACACTCCTTTGTTCATCATGGCAGTCTCTAAGGAGATTAAAAACGCAGTAAAGGGAGCCAAAATCTACACCATCCTCCCAGCCGGTCATCCTTCTACCTTCGAGGTAGAGGAACGCTATCTCAAAAAGTTCACCCAACCAAAGAAAAAAAAGAAGGAAATTGTTGACGAAACCCTTAATTTCTAGTATAATGTATATTGAGAGTTAAGATTTTTGATTAACGATGAGGAGAAATGAATGTCTTACACTGGTACAGTCCGTTGCCGCCATTGCTACAAACAGGGTCACAACCGAGCCGGTTGTCCCGATCTTAAACAAAGGATGCAGGAGCGCCTGGAAGCTAACCCCGGGGATTGGGAAGCCACCGAATACTTTGAAAAGAAAAGCTGCAGTCGTAAACGTACTTGTTCGTACTGTTCTGCTCAAGGGCACAACCGCAAAACCTGTCCGGTTTTGAAAGACGATAAACACTTCCTGGTTAAGAAGCTGGCTCAATCGCGTAGCCAAGTCCTAGATGTTTTCGAGAAAGAAGGTTTCGGAGTTGGCTCCCTCGTGCGCCTGAAAGAAGCATATTGGAGAGATGAGGACTGGACGACTAGTATTGTCACTGCAATTGCATGGGATCAAATCACGCATGAAGTGGTGCAAACAGAGCATCCGGGTCACATTAGGATTATGGGTCGCGACGTGGCTTCTAATGAACAAAAATCACTGGGGATTGAATTGCAAGGTCTTGGTGATCGTATCCTATCGGGCGTTGAAGATGTTGAAGCGCAGCTACCTGCAAACTGGCTCAAAGGATTGACGTACCAGGAAGAACGATTCTTCCCCAAAGGTTCTAGGCGCGATTATTATTTCAGAGAAAATAACATAATTTCTTGACGAATCGTCATTCATCCTGTATAATATATATTAAGAGTTAAAAGTTCAAAAGCCCAAAGGAAAAAATTAAATAATGGCAATCGATTTCAAATCATTTCGTGAGTGTGCAGTCCATGTTCTTCAAGTGAAGAAGCCCATCCTAATCCGTGGTCGCCACGGTGTTGGCAAGTCTGAAATTGTTTATCAGCTTGCAGGGGACATGGAATTGCCCGTTGTGGAACGTCGCGCCAGTCAGATGACTGAAGGCGACTTGTTGGGAATGCCGTCGCCTGAAATGCTTGAAGTCAATGGCGAACTCGCTTCCGTTTTCCGTCCCTTCGCTTGGTTCATTCAGGCATGCACGGAACCCGTTGTCCTCTTCTTTGATGAAGTTGACCGAGCTACTACTGAAGTTCGCCAAGGTCTGTTTGAGTTGATGGACAGTCGCAAGCTGGCTGGCTGGACTCTGCACGAGGATACTCGCATTGTCTCTGCTATCAACGGTGGCGAGCATGGCGACCAGTATCAGGTCAATGAAATGGACCCTGCCGAACTGGACCGTTACACGGTGTTCGATGTGGAGCCAACCGTAGAGGATTGGTTGGATTGGGGTAAAGATAATGTTGATGGTCTGGTTTGGGACTTCATCAATCAGAATCGTAGTCACCTGGAGCACAATGATGATTATGAACCGAACAAGGTTTATCCGTCGCGTCGTTCTTGGAAGCGTTTCAATGATTGTGTGGTGGAAACTGGCCTGCTGACGCTTGACGAGCCGACTCCCGTCCTTTTCAATCTCGCCACTGGCTTCGTTGGATTCGAGGGTGCGGTAGCATTCAATGACTTCATCAAAACGTATGACCGTCAAGTGACCGTCGAAGATGTAGTTGACAAAGGCGACCTCGAAAAGACGAATACCTTTGACATCAACGAACACGCTGCACTCGTCGAAAAGATGGATGCTGCTGAAACCTTCAAGGCTGCACTGACCGAAGAACAAGCGGATAACATTTCCAATTACTTCGTCTCTCTTCCCTCGGAAATCGCTATGAAGTTGTGGCAAGTGATTGGTGCTGGTGGTGTTCAAGAGAACATCATTGCCATCCACAAACGCACTCATACCTTCCTCGTTAAAATCCTGGCTGGCTAAAGTTACGGGGGGAAAAGAATTTCTTTTCCCCCTTTTTTCTTTACATTTCCCCCTCATGTGGTATAATAGTAGCATGACAAACGAAAAAACCGAAAACACTCCTTTCGATCTCAACTTGCACGTCGCTCGTTTACTGCAAGCCGAACCGTTCTTCGCCAGCATTTCGCGGCGCGTGAACAAATCGGCGTCTACTGCCATCCCCACGGCAGGCGTTCGCGTAAACTCCGAGACTGCACAGTTTGAGCTTATCTACAATCCAAGCTTTTTTGAAAAGCTAACGAACCTCCAACGGACGGACGTGTTGAAGCATGAGTTTTATCATCTTGTCTTCGAGCATGTTACCGGTCGTCGGCCTGACACCGTGAAACATCGGATTTGGAACTTTGCTACTGACTTGGCAATCAATTCACATCTGGAGCATTTGCCCCCAGGCTGTCTTAAGCCCGGCTTGTGTGACACTCCGTTTGAAGAATTTGAAAGTGGATTGTCGGCAGAAGCCTACCTTGTCAAGCTTCAAAAGCAACAAGAAGAGAAAAAAGAAGAAGGTAAAGGCAAAGGACAGGGCGGCGAAGGGGAAGAGGAAAGCGGAAACCCTGACGACGGTCAATTCGATTCGCATGACGATTGGGGCGGCGACCCCGTAGCCAATGACATCGCGCATGAACGCATGAAGGGTTACATCAAAAAGGGTGCCGAAGAAGCTGCGAGCAAAGGTCATGGTTGGGGTTCCGTTCCTGGCAGTGTTCGCCGTGACATCATGGCAAAGCTTCAAACACACATTGACTGGAAAAAGGTGCTTCGCTATTTCGTTAAGACCTCAACCCGTGCAAACAAAACTTCCACGGTCAAGCGAGTGAACAAACGGTATCGCTACATCCATCCTGGCAAGAAGGTCCAACGGCGCGCTCGCATTGCTATCAGCATCGACCAAAGTGGTTCGGTGAGTGATGAAATGTTGGCTGCATTCTTTGGGGAGTTGAACAAGCTTTCTAAGCTTGCGTCCTTCACGGTCATTCCGTTTGATACCGTCATTGATGAATCTCTCATCTATGAATGGAAGCAAGGGGAGAACCATAAGACCCAGCGAGTGATGCACGGTGGTACGGACTTCAACCCTCCAACCGAGTACGTCAACCGTCAAGGCTTTGACGGTCACATCGTACTGACGGACTTGATGGCTCCGAAGCCCAAACCCTCAAAATGTCAAAGGATGTGGATGACCACTAAGTATTACGCTAGTCGTCCCTATTTCCAGACTTCCGAACGTATCATTGCGGTAGATTAATCTTCAGCATGCCATCGTGGTGGAATCGGTAGACACAACGGACTTAAAATCCGTTGCTCAATGGGGCGTGAGGGTTCGAGTCCCTCCGATGGTACTAAAAAAAGAAATTTTATTGACTTTCCCTCCAAAGTATGAGATAATATACATACAGAAACAAAGGCAAAGGAGCCTAAATTGAATCAAATCGCAGACATCATTCAAAACGTATTCAAAGGAACAGTCTTGCATCAAGACGGTATGCTGAGCGAAGGAGCCCAGCGCGACATTGCAGAGCGATGCGCCAACAAGCTTGTGGGTGCCAGCCTGGAGCAACTCGCTGAGCTTCTCGGTGGTAGCGTAGAGACTGACAACGATGGCCGCGCCGTCGTCTACACTGATTATAGGGTAGGAGGCTGACCCAATGGGATACCGTTCCGACGTTGTTGTAGTAGTGAGCAAAGAACTAATGCCCCACTTTTTAGCGGTCCTGGCGAAGCAGCCCGAATTGGTTCCGATGGTCTTCAAAGATTCCGACGAGGTAAATAAAGACTACGATGGCGAAGAGACAATGTTAATCCATTGGACCGACGTCAAATGGTACGAAAGCTACCCCGAAGTGGATGCGCTTAACAGGTTCTTTGATGACTGCGAAGGAGACGATATTGAAGGGGTTGAAGAACCTTGGGAACATTTCCGCTTTAT
>Ga0209756_1004659_pt1 | contig 10600 bp, 14 predicted proteins | sample ETNvirenome_6_85_FD_184071 | JGI IMG/M metagenome (GOLD analysis project Ga0209756, IMG submission 184071) | Marine viral communities from the Pacific Ocean - ETNP_6_85 (SPAdes) (version 3) | ecosystem: Environmental > Aquatic > Marine > Oceanic | place: Pacific Ocean | collected 2013-06-19
GGAATGGATAGACGCAGATGGCTATCCCTCATTCGCTAAATTCGGCGATGAGATGGTTATGCACATTCCTATGAACACAGAGCACATATTAGAAAACGAAGTTATGTTCGATGTCGACATGTTTGAGTACTTCGCAGAGAAGGCCAGAGGAATAGCCAGAACGTACAACGACTTTGTTAAGTCCCAAGCAAACAGATTTGCTCGCCGAGAAGGAATGATGCACGGCGGAGTGTTTACCAACTGGGGCTGGGACATTATCAACGAACAAGATGGCGGAACTTACTACGACTGGCAGGCAACCGCACAGGAAGGCGATGATGTCGACATCGAGAGCATAGAAATTGAAACACAAGTCTCTATAGACGACGAAGACTGGTATGTTCTTGAGGCACCTGCATTAACCGGCGAGTATGTAGCAAAGATTATGAACACCAGTGAGTTTAGCATCCTCTTGATGCGCTCTTTGTTCAAACCTATCTTTGATGCGAACCCAGACAGGCAAAAGTATTTTTCAAATAGAACAGTCAAAGCAAGGGTTCTTAACGACAGGGCTGCAACCGTAAGAATAACTTTTGATGTATACGACGAATCAAATGACGAGCAAGTTCAGAACCTGAAAGAAGTTATTGAATACTGGGATGATGAGGATAAACAAATGAATCTTGTTCTCGGTATTATAGGAAGACTGATTGGTTCAGAGGCAGCCCTTGATCATTATACGAAAAAAGAAGAGCCAAAAGAAGAAGGCGGAGTCGGTAGCCTCAAAGAACATTTTAGGAGATTTTTGTAATGAAGCACCTTGATGAAAACAACGAAACCTATTTAGAGCATATGAAGTGCGCAATGGGCATCAGCTTTTTGCTGCTGGGTTCAGGGGCGAAGTGTTTAATCCACTCAATCGTTCCTCCCCTTTTTGAAACAGGCGTCTCGTCCAAACTAGACGACATCATAGCATTAGTGAGAAGAAATGAAACTACTATTTGAAAACTGGCGAAAGCTTCTCAACGAGATTTCATTCGAAGACGCAAAGAAGCGTCTTGAAACCAAAGCCCTAACCAAATGGATAAAGGGAATGGCTTTCAACGAAGAAACAAAAACTATGACGCTTAATCCAGATCAGATAGAGGCGGCAAAGAACGAGTTGGCAATACTAATTCTGGAGTTTGTCCCTGAAGATTTAACAGATAATCAGCGGGGAACGACTTTAGAGTGGCTTATCTCTGTTGGTATTAACGATCCGTTAATGAAACGAAAGTTTTATAATGAAGCAATAGTTCTGGCAAAAGTAGCAACCGATGTGCCCCATGATCGCAACATGGCATCAGTTGACTTGCGCATTATTAACAATGATTTTGAAAGATACTGGCACACTCACGACTATTCTGATCAGAAAGACATCTTCTCTATTAAATCATTTGCAAATCTTGCAGTGCTCGCAGATCGCGCAAAAAGAAAGTATGACGATGCGATGAGAGATAAAGAGTTTCAGGATCCAGAGAAAGGAACAGAGGTATTCGAGATTTTTCCTCCATACAAAGGTAAGTGGTTTATTGCAGCGCTGCACACCAAAGCCGCTGCTTGTCATTACGGCAAAAGAACAGACTGGTGTACCGCAACGGATACTGATATGTTTGATAACTATTATGAACGAGATGATCCATTATTCTTCTTTGAAGATAAAGAAAATGGCAAAAGATTCCAATTCCACTTTGGTTCTGAACAATTTATGGACGAACAAGATGCTCAAGTTGACAATCAAGAAAGAGATTATTTTATAGATCTATTGTCTAGGGTAGGTGCTGCAAAAACTTTGCCTGAATTTGTACCCGGACCTCTCGCTGCCCCAGCAGATAAATACTCTATTTTTAAATACTGGGTTACTAAAAGTGAAGTAGAGCAGATAATTTATGATGAAAACACTACTCCCGAAGAGTTGATGGCTATAGCTAAAAAATACGCAGGAAACGGCGAAGGAGACATAATGGAGGCAATTATTGATAGCGACAATGTAACTGAAGAAATATTAGAATATATATTGCTTAACGACGCCGACTACGGAGATAATGCGTTATCTAATCCAAAAATTACTGATGAGTTTATAAACAAATTGGCTTATTCCGAAAACAGGCACTTAAGATATCTGGCGTCATATGCTTACGATTATGGCGATGGAATAAGGAACGAAGCGGTGAGTGGCGAAGCCTTGGACAAGCTGTCAGAAGATCCTGAAACCATCATTCGAATGAGGATTGCTATGCACCCATTTGCCCTGTCAGAGACATTGACTAAGATGGCAAATCGGCTTATGAAAGGAGAAGTAGAGGAAGAGCGTCCGGGCGTCATGGTATCAAATTTATTAAAAAATGATAATCTCCCATCTAATCTTATCGCGCCATTAATCGAATGGAGCAAAACACAACAGGACAGTCGAATGTACGGAAAGCCATTTGACGCAAAGATCTTCAAAGACACTTTGGCTCCTTCGGCAATGCTGGCCGCGGCGGAAAATCAAAATACGCCTGCTGAAATTTTGAGTAAGATAGGTGATGTATTTTTTGACGGCGATGAATCAGGCTTTGCGAACGCTGTAATGCATCAACTGACCGCGAACAAAAACACGCCTAAAGATTTATTGATGAGGCTTGCCAAACACACCGACGAGAAATACTGGCACATGCGCGACAGAGCAAAAGCAGCGTTAGAAAAGAGAGCTAATCAGACAGAGATGGATTCTTTACGCGAGAACTTTAAGAGATTCTTGAAATGAAACTATTACTTGAGAACTGGCGGGACTATCTCAACGAAGGAATTGATCCTGAGATGCTCGAACACATAAGAAAAACCATAGAAGAGAAAATAGAAATCCCTGTGAGCAAAATGTTCTTATTGGAGAACTCTACTGTCTTGGCTCACCTACAAGTTGATCTCAACGAGCACTCAAGCGAACTGATGCCTCTTATTCACGAGAGATGGGAGAGTTCAGAAGAGTTAAAGCAGATAAAAGAGATGGGCTACGATGTTCGTCTCGGTGTTATGGGAGAGAGCATTGATGCATCAAGTGTTCCTCTGACTAAGGAGTTATTATGAAACTCCTATTTGAGAACTGGCGAAACCACCTAAACGAGGGACTTGAAGAGAGATACGAAAAGTTCTTCAACCCGAAGGGCTGGTATTTTGAGTCAGACCAAGAACTTGGTGAGGGCGCTTTTGGCAAAGTTTATCGGGCAGAGAATAAAAAAACAGGACAGAGAGGAGCTATTAAGATTCTTCCTATGGGGATGGATCTTGGAGCCGCAGAACTTAGAGCAGAACTTGAGAACTATGAGTTTCTAAAGAACAATAGAGACAGTATGCCTAAAGAAGTCGCAAAGCACTTTCCAGCCGTTTATGAGACTGGAAGAATAGTTAGCAAGATAGGGTATGTTATAATGGAACTTCTTGAGCCTATGCCGACTAGTGTCGATAAAGCTTTGTTTCAAACTTCTGGAGATATTGAAGGGCGGAGAGTCAAGACTAAAAGAATTATAGCAGATCCAGAAACTCTCAGTCAAATCTTCGACATAGTTATTAGCGATAGTTATTTTCACTCTCACGTTTATGATAAGCTTGGCAAACTAACGAAACAAGAATCAACATCAGCGACTTACGAGATAATCGAAGAGACAGCCAAAGAAGCATTTAGAGCATATATGGCAAACGAACCTACTCCTACTTTGCCTACCTTTACTTCCGGAAGTGGAAGTTTGTTTAGAACTTACTTTAAGAGTGATGAAGAAATAAGGCTCGCATCGTTTATCTTAGATTCTATGTTAAAGATGCTTTCTAGGGTTTATGAGAATTTTGATAAAGCGATTGCCGGTGAGCTTAATGATGAAATCGGAAAAGAGTGGGATAGATATTTCCTTCGCTCTTTCGCAAATACAACTTCTCAACAACTCAAAGGCGAGTTGGCTAAATCTGTAATCCCGTCACAGATGGCAAAAAGTTCTCAATACAATGTAAGAAAAACTGCGTTTCCAGAAGCTGCATCACTATTTAATGCTATGGACTATGTTCATAAAGATGAGTTTGAACCAGCAGATGTTCACGGAAGAAATGTAATGGTAAGACCCGGCACCAACGAACTAGTTATAGTAGATGTTGGACTATTCGACTTAATGAAGGGCGAAGAATGAAAATAACAAAAACACAACTTAAACAGATTATCAAGGAAGAGCTTGGAAGAGTTCTGAGCGACCAAGAAAAGCTAGAACTCGGAAATAAACTTATTAGTTTACGAGGAGAAGCTGGATTTGAGAAAAATTATCATATGACAGATTTTGAAGAGTTTTTTAGAGTTGTTAAGCAAATTGAAAAGTTACCCCAGTCAGAAGACGAGCTTTATGATGCTTACATGTTTGCTAAGAGGAATCAAAAATGAAAATAACAAAAGCAAAACTTAAACAGATTATTATGGAAGAGCTTTCTGCTGTTCTTAGCGAAGAAGATAGTCCAATGGAAATACTCGGTGTGCACGACATATCGGACTCTAGGACCCTTATTGATGCCGTGCGAGCACTAATGGACGAAGGTGGAATTGGCGACGACAACTCAAGGACAATAAGAGATTGGCTGAGTAGAAGATTACAGAAAGAGCCAGGCGAAGCATTGCGCGCAGAGCTAGTTGCCTTGCGGGATGATCTGATGCGCGCTGGGGGAGATATTGATAGAGAGGGGCGAACGAGCTATGAGCGAGGCCGTCAGCGTCGACAACATTACCGAGACGAGGCAGAAGTATCATCTGCACCAACAGGAAGAATGACAACACTTCAATCATTAGGAATAGGAGAATAAAATGAAAATAACAAAAGCAAAACTTAAACAGATTATCAAGGAAGAACTTGAGGAAGTCGGCTACGATGGAGAATCGGTTATGACCGGATATCCCGGTGAGCTTAAACTTTTAGATTATTTAAAGACTAGGCTTTTTGAGCCTCTCCCAGAGTTGATTGTGGAGGCTATTCGAGCGGCAGATGACGAACTCCACGAAAAGATTTTGGATGCAATCAGCAAGAACATCATCGGCGAAGGATCTTCAGAAATGATGTCCCCTCGCGACGAACAAGAAGCCGTAGAAAAAGAAATGGAAACATACCTTATCAAGAAGGGAGTTTATAAGGGAGATCGCAACGGCAGAATCAGCATTATGACTGGCATTGTTGGAGAGGCTAGCGATGTGATGGATGATGCTGTCGCTTCTGGACTATTTGATGAATACGCGGTTATGAGATTTATTAACAGATTACACAGGATGGTAAGATAAAATGAAAATCACAAAAGCAAAACTTAAACAAATTATTAAAGAAGAACTTTCAAGAGTTTTGGATGAAAATGTACCCAATCCTGAATTTAGAACCAAGGTTGCGTCACGCGAAGAGGTTGCCTGTAACAAGGTAAGGGCAAAGTATAAACCCCTCGAAGATGAATTCAACCAAGCTATAAGGGGAATGGATGCGTTTTCGGCTGATCTGGCTCACCGCATATCCGATATGATGGACGAACTCAAACGAGATAACCCCGACTGCTTCGAAGGAGCAAAAGAATAAAATGAAAATTACAAAAGCAAAACTTAAACAAATTATTCAAGAGGAGCTTTCCTCTTTGTCAGAAGCAGATGCATTTAGTCATCATGCGGATGGATGGGATGCTGGTGGCACTAGCCAACAATACAGCACTGATGTGGAAGGTCTACCTCCAGAAGAGCAAGCAGATCCAGTTGTGGCGGCTATCGCCAAAGTAGAAGATCTTCGTGCTCTCGTTGAAAATGGAGATCCGGGCGGAGAAGGAGCCTTGGCTGCAATTGATGAACTTTGGGATCACTTACAGGGCATGCTGACAGTTCCTTCGAATGAAGTTCCTATGAGCCGTCAATGAAACTACTCCTCGAAAGATGGAACAAGTTCCTTAATGAAGATTTGAACACCGCAACTCGTTTGTCGGTGTTTGACTTTGATGAGACACTTGCCTTTTCAGAGGGCAAGATAGATATTCTCGATCAAGAGGGAAACGTCGTTCAAACAATCACGACTCAAGAAGAGTATGATAAATGGGAAGATGCGCCAGAGATTCAATCAGGCGAACTGAAATTTGATTATAGCGATCTTGATAACATTACAAACCCGACTGAAATAACCGGCATAACTAAACTCCTGCGGGACGCCACTAGCGACCCTTACACGCAAGTGATGATTGTGACGGCTCGTTCAAGCAGAACAGAGGACGACATTCACCGCTATTTAGATGCTATCGATGTTCCAACTGACGATCTCTACATTAAAGGAATGGGAGACGAAGGTCTAGGAAGAGGCAAGGGTGGATTTATTTTAAGTGTTCTCGAAGAGTTCCCAGATATCAGGGAAGTTGAATTCTATGATGACTCACAGAAAAACATTGCCGATGTAAACGCAGCAAAATCCCAAGCCCTAGAAAAAGGGATGGTTTCTGCGTTCCATGTCTATCTTGTTGTGGACGGAGTGCCACAAGAAGCCTAGTTATGCGTGTGGCCACCAAGCAGGGTCGTCACCTAGAGTCGGAACTCCTTGGTTAGAACTTGCTGAATAGCACTCTGGGTCAAAGCCCATTGACAAACAATCAGCGATTGTTGTGAAGCCCCAAGAGAAGAAAGATCCCCACCACCAAGCGACAACAGCCATGGCTGCTCCCAAAGTAGAAACTATGATTCCGTATTCTATAGCGGTTGCACCGCTCTCGTCATTAATAAAGTTTTTAAACATTTTTTGATCCTAAAGTTACCCCGACCCTCATAATATAAATAGTTTGCCACAAGTTGTCAAGCAAATAAATACTGCTTTCATAACTATTTATTACAAACGGAGAGAATCAAAATGGAAGCTAGCTATGCCTATGCCTTATGTACTACCCAATCATCAGTCGGCGTGATTGAATCAACACCGGAGGCGGTATTTACGACCGATCATGCTGGTATTGCTTTTACGTCAAGGGATTCTTTGAATGTTTCACTGGATATTTCTACTGGTCTTGTGACATTTAATAAGAGTGGCGCCTACCACGTTTGTGTTGTGCTCCAAGCAGATCAAAATGGGTCGTCAGCAGATCAAACTCTGGCCATGAAAATAGGAAACGATTCTTCTGTAAGCTATGCTGATGCATCGTCTATATACTCAGCAAACCTTCGTGTTAACACGGGATATGATCCAACAGAAGGCACTCATCAAAGAATAGTTGAGGCCCGGGCTGGAAACATTTTATATATCAGGGTCTCGACAAGTGCCGGCACAATGGGTATAGATCAAGGATCTTCTTTGATAATCACACGCGTAGTAAGTGACACCTACAGCGGCGCGCTTATTACTGGTAACCAAGATGAGGTCGCGACAGAGTTTAATCCATTTAACCAGACATTGGGCTCGTTTGACGCAGGAAATTTCAAAAACAATGGAATAGTATATGATACTAGCCTAGGGAAGTTTACAGTCCCAGAAGATGGGAAATATCACATCCTCTCTTCCAATGTGGTGGCTATCGGATCAGGCGCTGATGTCAATGGCGATGTTAAGATATGTATTAACAAAAACGCAGCGTCAGGGGGCGCAGGAACACTAGTGTCTGGCTCTTTCGGCGTGAAGACATATGACGATCCTTCTGAATACACACTGTCAACTATCGAAGATTTAGATGCGGATGATTATCTGACGCTAACTTTAGATTTTGATCAGGATAGCGCGGGTGCAGAAGGGATTGTTGTCGGCGGCGGGACTAGTCTTTCCATTATGAAATTTAACGATGGAGTGGTCGCGACAAACGACTTAAAAGGCTACTACGGTGACAAGAGGATTTGTGTGCAAAGCATTGTCAACTCTTCGGCCGAAGCTGGTGAGTTTAATCCATTTGACAGTGACTATACTTCGGCAGTGACAACAAGGACCAGTTCGGGTATTACATATACAGCGGCCTCTGGTATTTTTACTGTGGATTCTGATGGCATGTATGTTGTTGAGTTTACTCCCTCTATTGCCGTGAATGCCAGTTCGAATATCGTATTAAAGATGAAAATTAACGGCAGCGACAGCGCTGTTGTCTTGAACACAAAAATAGCCCTCACAAACTCGCCGGCTGATCGTTCTTTGTTTGATTTTGTCAACCTTAAGGCTGGTGACTATGTGGAAATATCTATCGAAAATGTAGCGGGAGCCAATACGTGTACCGCAAATGCTGGTTCCTTGATTTCCATATATAGATTTCATAATTTTACAAAAACTGAATCTGCTCCTGATGGACTAATAAGCGATGATTATACTATAAACACATTTTCCCAGACAAATTTGTCTGCACAATATGACAGGAATCCCGGTATTGCTGGCGGTGATGCACAGGTGCCATTTAAATTTGGAATTCGAGGCGCGGCGACATTGCGGGGAAGAATAACTAATCCTTCCGTTGTTAAACTCGGAGACAAAAAGTCTTAAAAGCCATTAGCCGGGGCGCCAAAATGAAAAAACTGTTCTTATTTTCTCTTCTTCTTGTTCAGGTTCCCGGATGTGGCAACCTAGAGCAACCCGATGGCTGGGATGTTGCTAATGACTTTATGAACAAGTGGTGGGAATATGATGTTTTAGGCAGCAATGGTTGCTTTATCTTATCAGAAGACAACGACAAAGGCTTAATGCACCCCATTTTTACAAAAGATTACAATGACGACGAACAAGATCTTTTTGGCGTCTGGGAGTTTTCGCCTCCAAGCACTTTTCACGTTTACGAAGACGGCCAAGAGCCTCCTTTTGATATAGAAATATTTGATGGTGGCGATTGTTGGACAATCAAATGGGGATCCCTAGAAGAAACCGTATGTCCTTGTAGTTTTTGATGTTAGAAAACTATTTATAGTAAGTATTTTGGAGATATAAAATGAAAATCACGAGAAACAGACTTAGAGAAATGGTAATTCAAGAGCTGTTGAACAAAAGTATTGATTACGGTGGGGACGAGGCTATCCGTTCAGATTTTCGTAGCACCACGCTTGACGAAGACACGAAAAGAATCACAGCGCTTCTCGACGATATGGAAAAGATTATTCGCGAAGATGGGCTATTGGAAAAACAAGATTTAGAATACTTCAAGAATACTAATCTTGTTAGGCTTCGAGATAAGATTGATTTCATCGAAGGCGCCATTTCTGCAAGATTAGACGGCAGAATCGATGTATCCGAGTGATTCATTTGGAGATTGCAACAATATTGAAGCAGGGTCTTTAGTTGAGTGGTCCTTTTTAGGTAAAACAGGCGTTGGGCTTTTGCTCAGTGCTGGTAATGTGGAGAGGGGCGGAAGAAAAGTAGCAATGGCGAAGGTAAAAAAACTAAAGTCTTCAGAGATTGTAGAAATATGCTGTCTCGTGCTAAGAAAACACACTATAAAAACTATTTAGTAGTGAAAAAGGAAAGATTTTAATGGATATTCACGTTTCAAACTCATCTGCTCTCAAAATGGAGCAAATGGGGCCACTATTAAAGAGTTTTTTGCCCTTTGCCCAAGAAAGAATGGGTTTTTCCGAGCCAGTAAGCGTAGATTTTGCTTCTGATGCCGAAAATGCCGAAAAACCACTTGGAAAAACGGCTTTTTACGACCCAGACGGCCACTCTATCACTGTTTTCGTCGATAAACGCCACCCAAAAGATATTATGCGGTCATTATCGCACGAATTGGTGCATCATACACAGAATTGCGCCGGTAAATTCGATGGTGGGCTCGAAGTTGGCGAAGGATACGCCCAAAATGACGAACATTTAAGAGAAATGGAGCGCGAAGCCTATGAAAAAGGCAACTTATGCTTCCGAGATTGGGAAGATCAGAACAAAAAGAGCCTCCAAGAGTCTGTTTTTTGGTCTAAAAACACCCTTATTACCGAGGAAAAGAGCCCTATTTTGCTCACAGAGGGCGGTGGCCCGGGCCATATGGCACACCCATTTGACCTAGAATATGTAAAAACAGGTCAAGATCTGTTAGATTTCTTCACAGAAAAGGTTCCAGAATTCTTAAGCAAGTATCCAGATGCTGTGCATATAAAAACAGATGGAATCAATGTAAGTTTTAAGCTAGTCTCCAAAACTAACTTCTACGGAGAAGAAGAAAGGGAGTTTGCCGTTGATCGAGGCAGCATGTATGCCATTGACCGCGAAGGAATCACTTTAGATAGGATTGGGGAGCGATGGAAACCGGGTCACGGCATGATACCGGCAATAACTGATTTGCTTACCATCCTAAACGCTGCTTTGGATAGTGGTGCCATTGATGAAGAAGTAAAGGCGCTGGGGCTGGTAGATAATCCAGAGTACTTCATTAACACAGAGTATGTTAAGGAAACGGAAGAGAAGCCCGTAATGAATGTTATAAAATACGGGGAAGACTTCATTGCTTTCCACGGCATTAATGAGTTTAAGTTTGTCGAAAGCGAGAAAACAAAATCGATAAGCCGGTCCGGCAAGAATGTCGTTCCCCCAACAAAGAGCAGCGCTGCGGCATTAGATAGTTTTACAAGAAAAGTAAAATCATTCACCAGAGATTATGGTGTCCTTGGAAAGGAAGA
>Ga0209756_1004664_pt1 | contig 10592 bp, 10 predicted proteins | sample ETNvirenome_6_85_FD_184071 | JGI IMG/M metagenome (GOLD analysis project Ga0209756, IMG submission 184071) | Marine viral communities from the Pacific Ocean - ETNP_6_85 (SPAdes) (version 3) | ecosystem: Environmental > Aquatic > Marine > Oceanic | place: Pacific Ocean | collected 2013-06-19
TAGCTAAATGCAAGCTAGTTATTAGTGACAGCGGAGGACTCCAAGAGGAGTGTAGTTTTTTAAACAAAAAAATTATAGTTTGCCGACAAACTACGGAAAGACCAGAAGGCAAGAGGTCGGGCCATTTAGTTATGTGTTCATCGCCCGAGAAACTCGCTGGAATTTTTGGAGACCTTATCAATAACTACAAGGTGGACTCTCCGTGTCCCTACGGGGACGGTCACTCATCTATAAAAATAGCCCCAATATTAAATGAAAGACTTTAGGGAAGACTTAATTGAAATCCGCCAAAAGCTGATGGAAAAACAACCCTTTGCTTTTTCTAAATACGCTGACGGAGAATATAAAATATTAAAAAACGAAGGCATAACAAATTGTGACAACTGGACCTTCTCTCCTGAAAAACACAAAAAAGAACAGTCTCTTTTATTAGAGTCTTTTAAATACAACCATGAAGATTATATCGTTGGGATTAGTTGTTCCTGTTGTCAACCCATGGAAGATGTCCAATGGATGAGAGATACGGTTAAAACAAAAAATTTAACTTGGGCCAATTTATTTGTCAACAGCAACTATGATTATTTTATGAGCGACATCGTTCCAATTTTTAAGAATTGGGATGGAGAGCGTTTTTTGTTTGCGAATGAAGCGGGGAAGGCTAAAACCCTTCCTTTTGAGGTTACTAAATATTTTGGTCTTAATATGAAGGCATGGCAAGAACCTTTCCTTTCTCATTGGATAAGCATCGGAGAAAAAAGAGCGAAAGAAGCAGCGGGGGCTTTATTTTTATTTGCGGGGGGTCCATTGGGCAACATATTAAGTTATAAATTACACAAAACTAATCCCAACAATACCTATATTGACATAGGATCTACCGTTAACCCATGGGTTGTGGGCAATAATAGAGGCTATCACTATGGAGGTTCTTGTAGAAATCAAAAATGTATTTGGTAAATGGCTAATTACAAAAACATAGTTTATTCGCACTCTGACTATTTTGATGTTTTAGATATCTTTTTAGAGGAGCAAGAAAAGTTTGGAATCAAAGATATCAGCATATGTGCTGATATAAGTTTTGATGACAAGCGTGAGCATTTCTTTTATAATGAAAAAGAGAGCTACACTGAAAGACTAAAGAATTGCTTGGGACAAATAGAAGACGACATAGTTCTCTACCAACATGAAGACATGTTTCTTTATAAGCCCCCCGACAACACAACTTTCAGTAATTATGTAGAATTATTAAAAAACTCAGAATATTCTTTTATTAGATTATGCAAGACAGGAAATTGTTTATTAAGTTTCTCTTATCCCAATCTGTATAATATAGATCCTAGCTCTACAGATTTTTTTGCTGTTCAGCCTACTTTGTGGAAAAGAAAAGATTTTATTAATTTTTTGAATTGTGCTGGGTCTAAAACTATTTGGGAGTTAGAGCTACATTCTAGCAAAATAAAACACAAATTAAAAGGTCTTCTACATTACAAAAACGAACCCTCAAGAGGGGGCCATTACGATTCGTCTGTTTGGCCGTATGTAGCCACTGCCATTGTCAAGGGTGGCTGGAATTTTAAGGAATACCCTACAGAACTGGGTAAAATTAAAAAAATAAACGAAAGCGAGAGAGATATATTTATATGAAAATATTAGGTTTTAGTGCGGGGGCTCATGACTCCAGTTATGCCATCTTTGAAGATGGGAAGTTGCTGCTCCATGAGGAGCTAGAAAGAGTTACTAGAATTAAAGAAACCGAAGCGGACGTTTTAGAATATTTAGAGAAGTCGGGTGTTAGCTTGGATGGGTTTGATTATATAGTGACCTATCCTCATGGTGATCTTAGATTTTACTCACCCACTTATTTAAAAATAAAGGAAAAAAACCCATCTAAATGTATAGAGGTTGGCCATCATTTAGCTCACGCAGCTAACGCATTTTATAACAGCCAATACAAAAGCTCCTTGATTATAACCATAGATGGTGGGGGCTGGGATAATGGAACACCTGGGTGTCTAACTGCATGGCAAGCTGGAGAAGATAAGATCACAAATCTAAATTATAGCACTAGCCCGAACTTGGGTTCATTTTGGCAAGATTGCACTAGACAAATTTTTGGGTTAAGCGGGGGTGGGCCTCCTTACGGCTGTCAAGCGGGAACTGTGATGGCTATGTCATCAATGGCTACCGAATCTGAAAAACCCCAAGTCCCTTATAGCCAATATTCAGGCTGCTCTGATCAAAGAAAATATAATTTAGCTCAAGGCATTCAGGATGTAACAGAGGAAATCGTAAAAGATTATATAGAAAAACATTTAGGCGAAAACACCAATCTATGCTTATCAGGAGGCGTCGTCCTTAACTGTGTTTTGACTGGCAAGATTAAATCTTGGTTTCCACAAATAAAAAATATTTTTGTCCCCCCAGTTCCATATGATGCTGGGCTAGCTATAGGATGTGTCCAATATTTCTTGAAAGAAGAGTTAAATCAAGATTTAATCATTGATGATCTTTTTGATTCTCCATATTTAGGTAGGTCTTATGGTGAAGAGGATATTCATAATGCTTTGATGAAGTTTATAGGAAAAATTGAAACCATACAATGTTCTGATCTAGAGGTCGCGAAATTGCTTACAGAAAAAAATATTATATCAGTTTATGGCGGTAAAAGTGAATCTGGCAGAAGAGCTTTAGGCAATAGGTCCATCCTAGCAGATCCTAGACATGGCGACATGAAAGATCTAATCAATGAAAAAGTTAAGCACAGGCAAAGCTTTAGACCTTTCGCCCCTTCTATTCTTCGTGAAAGTGTAACTGATTGGTTTGGGGATGACATAGATAGTCCTTACATGAGTTTCGCCATACCATTCAAAGAAGACAAGGCCAAGCTCGTTCCTGCTGTAGTTCATCTAGATGGCACAGGTAGGTTGCAAACAGTCACTAAATCTTCAAATAGCTGGTATTACAACTTTATAAAAACTTTTGAGTTCTTAACAGAAGTTCCTATTGTTTTAAACACTAGCTTTAATGATAGAGAGCCTATAGTGGAAACTCCCACAGATGCAATTAAAACCTTTCTTAAAACCGATATAGATTTTTTATATTTCAGAGAACTAAATATCTTAGTCAAAAAAAATGAAAGTTGAAAATTTTAGATTCTTAACAACTGATGATGAGTTTGATGGGAGGCACCCTGATTGGTCTAGAGCTTATGAGTATCCTGCGATTGTTGAGATATTAAAAAATCATTTAGGGGGAAACACTGATGTAAGTATTCACAACACATCCTGCGGGGATCGCGGAACGACTCTCCCATTTAAGGAGGAATTACTAAATCTTTGCTCAGAGTTTAGACAAAGTGATATAGTTCGCTATGAAGATGGTATTGATTTTTACGACATTTCTACCCCCTCTGATTCAAAATACGATGTAGTTATAAATGTTTCAACATTAGAAGAGTTGTCTCCAGATAAGCAAAAATCATCCCTAGAACACTTGTGGAGCCAAGTAAATGAGGGGGGCATCGCAGTTTTTACTTTTGATTATCCACAAGTTAATTTGCAACTTGTCGAGGATTGGTGCAGCTCTTCCTGCAAATGCTCGGGCGAGCTATTAAACGGATCAAATTCAAGAAACCCTTTCCATCAATTCCAGCACTTAAATATAGTTTTGTTTTCAGCTATAAAAGAAGAGCATGAATAAAATAAATCTAATATTTCCAGTCGCAGGTGAAGCCTCTCGTTTCGGGGGAGCTTTTAAACCGTTCTTAAAAATTGGAGACATTACGTTCATTGAGACAACTTTTAAGCCTTTCGAAAAATGGTTAGACAATATTAATAAAGTTTATTTTATTTGCACGGAAGAACAAGAAAAAAACTACAACATTAGCGCCGAACTAAAGCAAATACTTCCCTATAGTTTTATAGAAACTGTAATTATAGACGAAAAAACCAACGGCCCTTACCAAACCTTGAGAAAAGGCATAGCTAAATCTAAAATTAGTGGACCCTCTATAGTTTGCGACTGTGATCACAGCTTAAATGTAGATAAAATCTTCCAAGAAGCCTTAAACAAAGAGGCGCAATGTATAATCCCTACTTGGGACATCACAAAAGATGAGTGGATGAACTGGTCGAAGGTCGTTTTAGATGGGGAGGAGGTTAAAATGATTTGCGAGAAAGAGAGAATTTATAGTGATGATTACGAGGTTAAAGGAATCATTGGTTGCGTCTACTTCGATAAAATTGAGGACAAGTTTAAGAGAGAACATTATTTGTATGTTTCGGATTGCTTACAGCAGTTATTAAAGCAAAACAAAAAAATTGTAGTCACAGATACAGATTGGGCATCTTTCTATGGAGATAAGAAAATGCTTGAGAATCACGTTAATCATCTCAGAAAGAAATGTTCTATATTTTGCGACATAGATGGAGTTCTAATTCATCACCACCCTCACTCGACTCCAGACCCAGAAAAAAACAAACCCCTTAAAGACTGCGAAAAGCTGGGCGAGTGGAAGAACTCAGGGCATAGGATTATTTTAACAACCGCCAGAAGCGAAAAATATCGGGAGCGCACTGCAAAACTTTTAGAATTTTTAAATATTAACTATGATCAACTTGTCATGGGTTTACCCGCAGGGCCGCGCATTTTGATAAATGATCACAAACCCTCTAAAGAGTTTGCCAACCAAGCCAACGCTATTGAGCTTTTGAGAAACTCTGGGATAGGAGATATAGATATTTTTAAATACCAAAAAGAGACCGACACTGTAATTGAAAAAACCTTTGACGGAGGCTCCTTTGCCAAAACCTACCTAATTAAGAATAATGTTGTCAGAAAACACATTATAAAAAACAAAACCAATATGGTTCATTATGAAAAACTTAAAAGGCAAGTCAGGGATTTAGAAAGGTTTTCTTTTTTATGGAATGGGTCTGCGCCTAAAGTTTTGGATCAAAGGGATACAGATTTTGATTTTAGTTTTGACATGGAATATTTAGAGGGGTATTTTCCTCTGTCTGACATAAAAGATAAAGAGAAACAGAAAAAAGCCATAACAAAACTACTTGTCGGCATGGAGCAAAATGTTTATCAGCTTAAAAAAGAAACCGATGGTATAGCTTGGTTGCAAAATCACTATGATAAAAAAATCTTTAGCAAGTTTGAATCTTACTCAAAAGACGAGCAGCTTGAAAAAATTATTAACGATAATTACATAAGGATAAACGATAAAGTTTATTTAGGGCTTAAAAGCGTTTTACTTAAAATAGATAAACACCTAGTAAAGCCTAATTTTATCCGCCCCATTCATGGAGACTTTACTTTAGAAAACATTATGTGTGATGAACACGCCAATAACATTAAACTTATCGACATGGATGGATCTGACATATTTGACGCTGCTGAACTAGATCTAGGTAAAATGTGTCAGTCTATTTTTTCTAAATTTGATGAGTGGAAAAACTGTGATCCTTTAGTATCTTTTAATAAGACATCAAACTACTCTTGCTTAGATAAATACTTTGATTTAGATTACGGAAACGATTTTATAGAAAATATTGTGGATCAATGGCGTCGAATACTAAGAGACGATAGGAATACTGTTTTTAATAAAGGTATTTTTTATATGTGCATGTATTTTATACGGTTTGTCCCATTTAGAATGAAAGTCAGCAGAGATCATGGTATTTTTGCTTTACTAATGGCTGTTGTCTGGTTAAACAAAATACACAAAAATGAGAACTAAATTATATTACGACGGGGTAAATATTAAAAAATACATTGATGAAGTAGAGGGCGTCACTACTAATACATCTTATATTGCAGCAGCAGGTATTACTGATTATAATACTTTTATTGAGCAGAGCTTGGAGGATGTTGGGGGCAAACCAATATCTTTTCAAGTCACCTCTCCTGATTTAGAGGAGATCAAGAAACAAGCTTTTTTCATCTCTGGAAAAGGGGACGATGTTTATGTAAAAATTCCAATAGTTTTGCCTAATGGTCGGTCTCCTGAACACCTTATAAGGGAGCTGGGCAAAGAGGGCGTCAAGGTCAATGTGACCTGTATTCATACACCCGCACAAGCTTTATTGGCTTGTGAGACTACGGAAGACTCAACCCCTTCTATTATTTCACTCTTCGCTGGCGGTGTGTGTGATTCGGGAAATTCCCCCGAAGAGATGTTTAGGGTTACTTTGGAGCGGACAGAAGACAATCCAAACAAAGAAATTTTGTTTGCAGGTTGTCAGCGTGTTTACTCTTTGGTTGAAGCGCAAGAACTTGGCGCAGATATTATCACCATTCCCGACGCGGTTATGAACAAATTAGACAGAATGAAAATTGGAGAACTCGAAACTTCTGTTAAAAAGTCTCAATTATTTTTTGAGGACGGCAGCAAACTAAACTTAAAATATTAATGAAATTAAAAAACAATAACATTAGAAAAGGCGGGTATCCAGAAGTTAATTGGTCACCCCTCCTTAAGTCTTATATCGACTTTTGTAACTACAAAACAATTATTGAGATAGGAGTTCAATACGGAGAAACAACTAAAGACTTTTGCGAAGTAGCTAGAAAAATAGGCGGCAAAGTCTATGGGTATGATTTTTTTGCGCCGATAAGATATTATGGGCCTAAATATCCAATTACCCCCCAGCAAGAAGAAATTGAACGTCTCATTGGAGAACATTATTTTCTAGATGGAACTTGCAAACTAACAAAAGTAGACACTCATTCAGATGAATTTTCAGATATATTGAAATCAGATACGGATGGTTGTATAGATTTTGCCTTTATTGATGCTTGTCATTCTTATGATGGTGTTAAAAATGATTTTGAAAAAGTTTTCCCTCTACTCTCTCCCGAAGGGACAATAGTATTTCATGATACTTTTTCTCATGCAGGTCCAAGAAAGTTCATGTTAGAACTATACAAAGATAACGATGGAACTTTTGACTTAGTAAATTTACCCTTTGGTGGAGGCCCAGGTTGTGAAGAATACAGTCGCATTGGTTTAGCTTTTTTAGTTAAACGTTCATATTTAACCAGTGAAGGAGGCGTTATAAATAACGGTCACGATGATCATAACCCTATAAATTTAAGATCATTGTATAATGAAGAAGTAGAGTGGTACAGTGATCAATTAAAAGATAACAAATGAAAGCGGCGGTTTGCTTACATGGTTTAGCTAGAGGCAGCAGCGTTCAAGCAGACGGCGCTTTTCTAGAAAACTACTCGACTCTCTTAAAAAAAATAGGAGGCGCAGACATTTTTATACATTCTTGGGATGAGGATATAAAAGAACACCTCATACAAACATTTTCACCAGTATCAAATTTATTTGAGTCCCAAAGAAAATTCCCTAAGGAGCTTTCTTTTTTTAGCGGAGTTCAATTTGATGGCAACACAGGGATAAACCAAGGTGATTTATTTAAAACCTTAAGCTTCCTTTACTCTAGGAAAGAGTCTGTTAGACTAAAGAAAGAATACGAGAAAAAAAATACTTTTAAGTATGATGTCGTTTTAGTCAGCAGATTTGATGTGGGTCATCATAACAACGGCTTAAATAAAACAAGTCATTTAAATTTTGATCCCACGTTAGATATGAGTAAGATTTATCAGGCTTACTGGGACCAAACTAATGCAGGAGCTTCAGATCATTGGTTTTATAGTAATTCTGAAAATATTGATTATTTAGCTCTTCTGTATGACAAATTACCAGAGCATCTTAACAAGCGCAGTGAGTATACTAAACTTTGTAAAAAAGGCTGGCCCCTAAGTGATAAGGAGGATGAGTTTTCTGGTGAATTATTTAAAGAGCAAAAAAGCACAAATTTATGTCAGTATGTTTATGAAGATAATGTATTGATTAATAATCATTCACTTTATAAATTTCATCTAATGGAAAACAATCTTTGGGAAGATGATCAGGCTGTTTTCTTAAACAAAAACTTGTGGCATGACTAGTTTGGTTATTTTTGATTTAGACGGCGTTTTGGTAAAGGCTAAAGAAATACACTTTAACGCTTTAAATGAAGCTTTGTCTTCAATAGACCCACGGTTGGTAATTAATTACAGCGAACATTTAAATATTTATGATGGTTTAAAAACTAGAGATAAGTTGGAACTTTTGACTAAAAACAAGGGTCTTTCTCCTACAGCTTATGACAGAATATGGGAAGAGAAACAAACCCTCACAGCAGAAAAAACTAAAGAGATAAAAAAAGACCAAAACTTATTTGATCTTCTGGAATTCTTGTCAGAACAAAACATAAAAATAGCCTGTTGTTCTAATTCTATAAGAAAGTCTGTAGACAGTATATTATCTCAGTTAGGGTTGATAAGTTTCTTTGATTATATACTTTCCAATGAGGATGTTAAAACGGCCAAACCTTATCCAGAAATGTATTGGAGAGCCATGATGTTCTTCGCTAAAAATCCAGAAGACACTTTGATAGTAGAAGACTCACCTCATGGACTTTTAGCTGCACAAAGAAGCGGGGCGAACATACTCAGGGTTAAAGATCCTTCTGAATTAACAATTGCTAAAATAAAACCTTATTTACTTAAAACAAAAAAACCTATGAAGACTAGATGGCAGGACAAAAACTTAAATGTATTAGTTCCCATGGCGGGGGCGGGGAGCAGGTTTCAAGCCGCAGGTTATACTTTTCCGAAGCCGCTCATTGAGGTGCGAGGCAAACCAATGATTCAAGTGGTTGTAGAAAATTTAAATTGCGAAAGCCCCCACACCTTTATTGCTCAAAAGTCTCACAGAAATAAGTATAATTTGGATGCCTTGTTAAATTTAATTTCTCCTGATTGTAACGTTATAGAAGTAGACGGCATGACCGAGGGTGCAGCTTGCACGACGCTCTTAAGCAAAGATGTAATCAATAACAACCAACCTCTTCTAATTGCTAATTCCGACCAATATGTAGAATGGGATACGAGCGAGTTTATGTATAAAATGCAAGAGCAAGAGGCGGATGCTGGGATATTAACCTTTAAATCTACTCACCCTAAATGGTCTTTTGCCAAATTAAATGATAACGGAGATGTTATTGAGGTCGCGGAGAAAAATCCCATCTCCGATATAGCGACAGTTGGCATTTACTACTGGAAAAGGGGTTCGGACTATGTTAAATACGCAGAGCAAATGATAGAAAAGGACATCCGTTACAATGGAGAGTTTTATGTTTGCCCTGTTTTTAACGAAGCAATTAAGGACGGCAAGATAGTTAAAACATTCGATATTGAAAACATGTGGGGACTGGGAACCCCTGAGGACTTGGATTTTTTCTTAAAGAAGACTTAAAATGATTTTAATTTCCCATAGGGGCAACTTATCTGGTCCTGATCCAGATAAAGAAAACCACCCCGCCCAAATCTATAAAGTTCTAAGTCTTGGCTATCACTGCGAGGTAGATGTATGGAGAATAAATGATAGGTTTTGGTTCGGTCATGATGAGCCTAAGTATCTTGCTGACGAGGTTTTGCTGTGTAGTAAAAACCTCTGGATTCACGCCAAAAATTTAGAAGCTTTACATTCTTTGACTCCTAATTTAAGATATTTCTGGCACGAAAACGACGATTATACCCTGACATCTGATAACTTTATATGGACCTTCCCCGACAAGAAAACTTGTAGAAAATCTGTTATCGTAGACAAAAATAAGAACTGGAGAGAGAAAAACTACAAATGCTTTGGCGTTTGCACCGACTGGATACTATGAAAAAAATAATTATTACTGGAGTCACGGGTCAAGACGGTAGTCACATGGCAGACTACCTCCTCAAACACACAGAACACACGATTATTGGAGGAGTTAGAAGACTTAGTGTCGAAAATCACAAAAACATCAAACACCTAGAAAACAATCCTCGATTTTATCTAATTGATTTAGATGTCACTGATGCTCACAACACAGACAGTGTAATTTCTCGCGAAAAGCCCGATTACTTTATTAATTTTGCGGCGAACTCCTTTGTCGGGAGCAGTTGGGAGATGCCCGTTAATCACATGCAAACAAACTGCATGGCTATTCTCTACCAATTAGAAGCGATTCGAAAGCATAGCCCCGCCTGTCGATACTACAACGCAGGTAGCTCTGAGGAGTTCGGGGATGTGGTGACTACCCCACAGACTGAAGACCACCCGTTGCGCCCCAGAAGTCCGTATGGAGCCTCTAAATGTGCTGCTAGGCACTTGGTCAAGGTTTATAGGGACTCTTACGGTCTCTATGCAGTTCAGGGTTGGCTTTTCAATCATGAGGGGGTGCGGCGTGGAGAAGAATTTGTTACTCGTAAAATCACTAAGAACGTGGCTAGAATTTTAGGGCATTACGAAATCGGTAAGCCAATCGTTCCGTTACAGCTGGGTAATCTAGACGCCAAAAGAGACTGGAGCGATGCCGAAGATTTTGTAGTCGGTGTCTGGAGAATGCTTAATCAAGATAGAGAAAATCCAAAAGATTATATTCTTTCTTCTAACGAAACGCATACCATTAGGACGTTTGTCGAGGAGGCATTTAATTTCGTAGGTTTTCATCGCAACGAGTGCCAATGGAAAGGGGAGGGAAAAGATGAAAAAT
>Ga0209756_1004666_pt1 | contig 10591 bp, 18 predicted proteins | sample ETNvirenome_6_85_FD_184071 | JGI IMG/M metagenome (GOLD analysis project Ga0209756, IMG submission 184071) | Marine viral communities from the Pacific Ocean - ETNP_6_85 (SPAdes) (version 3) | ecosystem: Environmental > Aquatic > Marine > Oceanic | place: Pacific Ocean | collected 2013-06-19
ATTTCTCTTTCGGCATTATCTAGCCTTGCTTCGGTATTGTAGTAATAGCCAGCTGCAATGCATGCTGTTGTAATAATAAAAACGAGAGACTTTATGTCCATGTTGAATTTCATTATAATAAGTCCTTTGTAAGCGGTGTGTTTGGCTCTTTAATGGGAGCGTTCCTGGAAACTAGGCGCACATTATAGCCAAGATCTTTTAGCTTGTTTAGTTGGTTGGATTGATCCCAATAAGTGTGTATATCACCCATTGTCTTAGGATCATGGTATTCCTCAAGCTGTGCCAAGATTATGTCGTTTTCATGCAAATACATAGCTCGAATCGGAAGGCCTACATATTCTTTAATCATTTCAAGTATTTCTGGGTCAACGCTTTTAGGTGCACTTTCTTGCTGTAATTCTTCAGCATATTTAACTTGTCGCGCATCGATTTTTATATCTGGGTATTGGTGTTTTAAATCTAGGACGGCATCAACGTTTTTACCAGAATCGTCTAAAAATAGAACATCGGTTGCGCCTGTTTTTATTTTGTCTTCAATCCAATCACTTTTAGCTAGGGGACTGGCGTCTCCCAGCAAAACAAAAGTTATTCCGGAAGTATCAATTCCTATCTCTTCAAGATACTCTTTGATTGCGTCTTCAGAGACCGGTCGTCTGGCAGTTAAAATAACTACTTCGCGGCCGTCAGAGCCTGCATTTACAACATTTCTTAAAATATTGGTAACTTTTTCAATCTCTTGGGGATCAACCACTTTTTCAAATTCTGAGAAATCATATTCATTCTCGGGCTCCTCGCCACGCGTGGCATATTCTCCCGATGTTAAATAATCGGTACTTCCATCCGGACGGATGACCTTAATTTTTGATTGAGATTTTACAAGGGTGTCGTCGAAATCAAAAACTCGAAGTTTTGATTCAGTAATGAAACTTCTCCATTTTTTAAATGAGAACGACATGTTATAAATAGTTTAATTATTCGGAAAAGGAGTTTCCACTGTGCCGCAGGAAGTACATTGAAATAATTGAACAGGAAATTTGACTTCTTGTCCCGTTGGTGACAAGAGAGCTGATAGTCTCTTAATTGAAACAACGGGTGTGAAATACAAATTATCGCATTTTTCACATTTTATATCATCCGCTTTATTTATATCTATATTAATTTTTTGATCTTGTTGCATTGTATTAGTCCATTAAAAGAAACATTTTTATTGTATTAAAAAATTTTCTTATTGCCGAGGGTTCTTGGTGGTTATCGAAAAAGCTTTTCGTGAACAACCTTAAATCGAGCGCTTACATCATTTACAAGTTGACTATAATTATTCTTAAGCACAGCAATTTCGTCTAAGGTTTGGGAACTGCTATTTTTTAATTGATCTACCTGATCACACAATTTTTTTACTTGTTGTTCTAGGTCTGAATTTTTGGTGGTGTTACTCATCGTATCTCCTTATAAGCTTATATAGTATTTAAACATATTATATAAAGAAATTTAAGTAATTTTTAAATTATTATGGGGCGCCACCGTAAGCGTCCGAGTAATCTTGTGCGCTTGCGCACCCCTCTTCCCCGTACTTTTCTTCGCATTTTTCTTTCTGCTCGATGCCCCATTGAATAGCCCCGAGTGCAACATATTCAACGGCAGTCCACGTGAGTGACAACGCGTCCAGCGCAGCGCCTCCAGCGCCCCACCAATCTGCTTTCTTCGACTCTTCGGCATGTCGCCGCCGCTCCGCAGGAGAGTAATATTTTCTTTCTTTTTCAACACCTCTCCCCTCGGTTGAGCCCGGCGTATAATTATCCGGCGGCAGCCATATGGTGTAAAAGGGCCAACATCGCACACCCTTCTTAACGTTTCTTAGCGCTTTTTGATACATGTATCTTGATTCGTTTATTTTTTTGGCGGCCGATTCTTTGGTGCGCTTAAGTTTTGGCACTGATTCATAAGGAGTCCCTGGATCTCCGGGTGCCCACTTCTTTTGGCTCGGAGGGGGTGGTGTGGTCAGGCTCAATCGAGCAGTATCTCCCGGTTCTGGTGCCAATAAACTTTTTGGATCTGCACCGGGGCCCAGAGCCTTCATACCCTCTCTTCCCGCGCTCACTAATATACTATAGCCCCCTGACATGATCCATATCATTAGCGCACACACTGCAGTATCAGGGGGCGGAATTTTTGTCCAACATTTATCGCGCATCCAATACTTTTTAGGCCTAGTTTTGGCAGCTTCCCGGCGCCTAGCCATGCAACGTGCTCGCTCCTGTTTTGCTTTTGTTCCAATTGGATGCTGGTGGCACTCCTCTGGCGCGCCGTGCTCAATTGCGCGGCCTTGGGTGTACCATGGTTTAAAGCCGACATGAAAGGGCTCCTCGAAATATGACTCAGGATCTTCGGAATGCGTTGTTCCCTCTCCACTAAAAACTGCGCAGCGGCCGGCCGTCCTCCTTTCGCCCGTCCTCCATGGAAAGCGACTTATTTCACCATCATATTTTATTACTCCAAGATTGTTTAAAATTGTTCGTAATAGGCGCAATTGATTATCTGGGAAAGAAAGCTTATTCTGCGGATCATAAAAAGGATTGGCATGTCCGCCGCTTGGCGACGCCGGCGGCGAGGGCAAAAAGCCGATACCGACTTTGCCGTCACTGGCAGCTTTTAGCCAATTAACGCGGGCCATTGCCTCGTTAAAGGCCCGACTGGCAGCTTCCGCAGCTTCCGTTTGTTTGGCAACCTTCTTTTTTCTGGAACGGCGTACCGCGGTGGTTTTCTTTATGTGCTTGTCCAACAGTCGGTTCAAGTGATCTAGCCACCAGCGCTCTACATTTCCCGCAGTTTTGGCATGCGCTAAATCTTTCCGCGTAAGCCCAAGGCCTCTTAATTCTGTGGGGGTGGGCCAATCGTACTTTTTTGTCTCAGGATCATAAGAGGATAAAAACTCCACTATAAGAGCCCATTGCATCTTCTCCTTGCGAGATAAGTTTTTAGGTATGCGCGCCATTTGTTGGTCACGCTCCGCTTGGGCTCGTTCTAGATCGTCTTCAAAGTCGGGCAGCTCTTCTGGCGCGCTCACCGCGGCGTCCCCACCTTGAATCTGTTCTGTGATAAGTCGCCTAAGATCTTCTAGTGTTATCTGCATATTATAAATAGTTATAGCCGCTCTTAAAGCACGTAAATTAAAACTCGTCTTCCATTTTCAAGATTGGCTCCGGGAAACCCCCATACTCTTGTCCAGAATATCCCTTTGCGTCAACGACGTCAAACGCGAATGGGTCAATATTGCTGTATACTTCAGCTTGTTTTGTCTGGCTTGGAGCTTCCGACTCTAACTCATGAATAAGCTTTCTTATTGTTTTTATTAGTTCTTTCACTTTTGGTTGCATATCTTCACTCTTTGCTTATGTGTTTATTCCAATTTTCGAAAAGCTTTCCATATTCAGGAAAACTACTAAATATAACACTTTCTTTTAATTTTAATTGAGGTCGTTTTCGCTCACGGCCCATATGAGGGACTTCAGAGGTAGGATCGTATTCCCATTTAGATGGGTCTTTAAGATCAGTAACCTTATATCCTGCGTCGTAAAAGGCCCCTTTAATAAATTGATAGTCTTTATCCGCGGCATATCCACCCCCTCCTATTTGAGGTAATTTACCCTTTAAACGCTTTTCTGTGGCGTTGATTTTATTTAACTTCGTTTTATCTCCTTTGAACCACTTTTTAAGAACGAAATACGATGGCGTTAACAATGCAGCTTGCCACTCGCGTTCAACGTGAGTCTTGGGATCGCCGCCGGCGGCGGGTGGGTTTTTAGCAAGGTCCTTACTAATCTCTTGTTCGGCGTTAACGCGTTTAAATTCCTCCGCGGAGGTAATACGCTTGCCACGTCTTCGATGTACTATAAACCCGTCATGATTTCCCGTTACCACATCTCCTGTAAAAACTGTTTTGCCGTTATACGCAGTTTTAAGTAGGGTAATAAGGGCTCGCCGGCCGGCGGCCCTTAAACCTTTAAAGAGCCCCATAGCTCTGAGGATTTGCCAATAGCCATTTCCACTTTCAACTGTATATGTTGCGGTGGCTGTTGATGGTGGTGCGGCGCTGGCCCGACGTTTTATTCGTCGCCTAGGGCTTCCATAAAATTTTCGAAGTATTTTGTTTGCAGCTTTGCGAAGCCCCGGGGCGGCGCTTTTTATAGTTTGTTTTTGTCGTGTTCTCGCCCGGGCAGCGGCCCCCTTTTCTAGAACTATAATATCCTTAACTATAAAAGGGCCATTTTTAATTTTGTCCATGTTCATAACAAAAGAACGGCGAACTTTTCTTAGTACGTGCCTTAATGCGACTGGCCAGCGCGCGCCTTTTAAGTGTATATCTATTGTGGTGTCCGGAACATCTCCGATGCCCACAATTTTCACGCCGGCCTGTTCAGCCATAAAAGCCAACATCTCTCTTATATCGACATTTTCAATACTTAAGTTCACCCTTTGATTTGCTAATTCCTCGGCATCTGTGCCTGTTGTTGGAGCAATCTTGGGTGGACTCTCTGCTGTGGAAACAATTGGGTCTGCCGCCTTTCCGAACGATAATCCGGGAGTTTCGATGTCGGTTGCTTGGAGAACGGTTGCTAATGCGTAAAACTCTTGGCATGCCACACTATTTCGAGTGGACCCACCGCAGCCGAGTGCATAATATTTTAGAGCTTCCCACTGCCAAGACTCGTCGTCGTTGTCATCATCCCATACTTCTATCAAGTCGTCTGCGTCTGGCTTGTTTTTTTCAAAATATCTGGCGACTTTTACGCACGCTTCGGCATTCGCACCGGTATTACATAATGCTTTCTGTAGTTCTATCCTCCCCTCGTCAGCGACGTCAAATTGTTCCTGCATTACGGGGCTGAGTTCTTTTTTCTCGTTGAGTAGTTTCTCTTGTTTTTCTTTTAGGGGCATGAAATATTCCTAGGAACTTTGACAGGAGGTATCTTTGATTGCTTTTCTTTAGTAGCAGATTTCATAAACGGTTCCTCCGCTAATAATAAGTAGTTGTTTTCGCAGCAAATCGAAATATTTTATTAGGAGTGATGTTTCATAAATTTATAATGGAGTGTGAAGAAACTTAACTAGGGAGGGCTCTTTCCTTCAAGTGCTGTGAAGATATGCCAAAATACTTCTCTATCAGATTTATCTGGCGGAACATATTGAGCAAAAAATAGATCAGCTATTTCCGACAATGAAGCATTTTTATTAAAAGACAGATTTTGAGATTCCATTTTTTCTTTAATTAGCGATTTTAACTTAGGCTTCGAGTACTTCATTAATTTAAGTTTAGTTAGTTTCATAAGGTTAGCCTTTTTTCGTTGCAACAGGTTTAATATAACCATTCCATTGTACATACCATTGAGGATCGATCCCCCAGTCTGATGGTGGTTTTTGCCATCCGTTATATGTGTAACCAACGCGCCAAGCAAACCCGGTTTTGTCATCAACCAGCTCGTACGCGTTGCGCGCTAGCCAATTTTGCGCATCCCACACCTTTTGAAGGCCACCGCCGGTTTTCTTAAGATCTTCGGTACCTAAAAAAGTTAAGTATATTCCCCCGGGAAAATTTTTGCTAGTACCGGTATCTATTTTAAGTTTACCTGCTTGTTCGAACTGTTGTATGCCGGGAAAACTGCGTATTATACTGAGTATACACTTAGTGGCGCCTCTAATATCTTTAATTGTAGCGTTACATGCTGCAGTATCTAGTGGCCCTTCGTTTAATAGTGTCAGCTCTTCTTTAATTAATTGTTTGATATGGGATTTAGTTAGTTTCATAGTATTAATCCTGATCTGCCATATCAAGCTCTACTCTTTTCTTGTTGAGCGCCGGCGCCTTGTGGGCCGGCCGAGCGGTGATGTTGAAGTGGGCTCTGTTGGGCATTCCCAATCATCTGGGAGGTCTGCCGGCGCTGTCCATTCGGGCGCATCAGGGCAACACCATGGAGTGTCAACTAGGTGATCTGGGCATTTGTCAAGCCAGACCGGGGCCCCGCCCCCGAAGTCCGCGTCCTCTAATATTAAAATATTCTGCAATTCTTCTTTAATTAATTGTTTGATATGGGATTTAGTTAGTTTCATGAGTGGCCCTCGTTAAAGTAAATAGTCGTCTTTAAAGCAAATCGAAATTTTTTTTTTATTTAACGAGGGCCCGCCAATTCACGAAATTTTTTTACATAAGGGTAGGGCTAACAGGCTTCATTAAGTCATCAACAGTCTCGTAATCCTTGTTATTCTCGTCCTTAAGGATTTGTCCGAGATGAAAAACTTGATCAATTAATTTTTTATTTTTAAAGCCTTTTACATTTTTAGAAAAGTACGTATTAATATCGTCAACAAGGGTGGTGAGCGAAGCGCGTTCTCGTATAATGGTTTTAGGATTGATGCTTTTAGAGTGATTAATAATGATATTGTAATCATTATGACCTTCTTTACAGAGCTTTATAATTGGAGCAGCTGCTTTTGTCCACGCATCATCACCGCTAGAGTGCCAAGCTCTAATCTTTTTAGTACCCTTGCGCATGCCAGTTTCACCGCTTTTGTATACGCCAAACTTATCTTTAAGGATGTCTAATAGTTCATTGCGTGAATAGCGTTTAATTGTGGGGCTGATTTTGCCGCTAGATACTTGATCGATAATATAATCTTTTTCAGAAAATGTCCATTTGCCTTTTTGTTTTTTAAACCAGGCCTGGATAGCCGACCCAATACTAGAATCGTTCCAATTATCATTGTCAATGGCATCCTTGGCTTTACTACACAAAAAGCCGCTTTTTAAAAGCATGCTAAGGGTGTTAATAGTATCTTCTTTGCTACCCTTTTTATGTACTTTATCTAGATGCAAATTTTGTGCATGCTGCCAATCCAGCCATTCACATTCTGCTTGGGGCCCCGTGTTCTCTTCGTAAACTACACATTTAATTAAATCGTAGTTAGTCGAGCTTTTATGCTTGTTACGAAGGGTTTCGTACGCCTTAAAGCGATGGTTCCCATCTCTGAGGATGAAAATGGAATATTGTGGATTAATGTCATCCCAATGCTTTATTTCAACAGATATTGGCTCTTGTAGGCCAATGGTCTCGATGCTACTGGCCATCTCTTTGATATCTGTTGGGGATGCATCGCCCTGTCTTGCTTGCGCGCGGAGGCGGTTCGCATCGATCCGATCGCATCGTATTTGTTTAATCTGTTCGTATTTCTTTGTTATCATAATTTCTCCAAATTTAGTTGGTTTTAAGTTAAGCCCATTTAACGGGCATTATTATAATAACAAATTTATATTGGGGTGTAAAGTACTAAATTTCTTTTACGCTTTTACGCATTCGACGCATGCGTCATTAATCCAGCGCCAGCCATGGCCAGCGCAAAACGATTCTTGCGTAGCGCTTTTTATAACTTTTGGTACGTACCCTTCTTTACAGGGGTTTTCGGCGTCGTTCTCTTGCAATACATTCTGCAGTTCTTCTTGTATGATCTGTTTAAGTTTTGATTTGGTTAGTTTCATGAGTAAGTCTCCCCTTAATTAATCCTTTTTCACGCACGTTCCGCCATGGATATTATCCGCGTCTTTGCAGTAGAAGCCTTCGTCGCAAAAGGTGTCGTCCCAACATGTCATCGCGTCCCCGTCTTGCTCTTTTAAAATATTTTGTAGCTCTTCTTTTATGATCTGTTTAAGTTTGTTTTTAGTAAGTTTCATTTTGTGCCCTCGCTATTATAAGTAGTTAGTAAATCTGGTAAATTACTTGGGGATTTATGGATTGGTTTTCATGGCTCGGAGCATACCTGTCAATAGTGTTATCGCCATTTTAGTGTCGCCGGCTTTAATTTTTTGAATGGCTTGCGTCAGTGTCTGCAAATAAGCGCTATAAGTTTGCGGCTCGTCTTTGCATCCTTCATTCAATACATTCTGTAATTCTTCTTTGATAGTTTGCTTAAGTGTGGATTTGGTTAGTTTCATTGGTGTTTTCCTTAAGGCTGCGTCGACGTCAAACTACGTCAAACTTTGTATAGTTTCGCGTAATTCGTTTATTTGCGCTTGCAAACACTGCGGAGACAAATCACCCTCCATCCAACAGCCGGTATCTCGCAGCGGCTCGGTCTTCTGCTCACGTTCCTTTTGGCGTTGCATGACTGCGGGTGGAACTTGCCATTCTCCCGTATCTTGCAAAGGCGGAGATTCAGCCTCTAATAACAGCTCTTCTTTAATTAATTGTTTAAGTTGTGATTTGGTTAATTTCATAATCGTTTTCCTTAAAAAGATTGAATTTTCAATACACCAGGCGTCGGCGGTGGCTCGGCGCTGGCGGGCGCTACGGGCGGGCATTGTTTTTGCAAGCATATTTCTAATTTTTTAATACGATCTTCAAGCGATTCAACATACTGTCGGCTGGGATCTTGTTCTCTTAAAACGTTTCTTAATTCTTCTTTGATTAGTTGCTTGATATGTGACTTGGTTAGTTTCATATTGGGCCCTCGCTATTATAAGTAGTTAGTAAACTTGGTAAATTTTAAAAAAATCTCAAAATTTTAGCCGCGTTATGAACATGTACTTAGTCGCGCTCTAACCCCTTGATATTATTAGCGGGACATACATTCCGGGTATGGGGGGAGGGGGGACCCCCCTACATCATTGATTTTATTGAGGTTTAATTTGTGTAGGTTTCAGGTGCTTTGTGTGGACTTTGCATGGCTGCAACACCTTGTAAAGCCATGGCAAACGTAAGGGAGTTAGTTTCCTGGTTCCCCTTCTTCTGTTAGGTAATAACCTGTACCGAATGGTAGTATCATTAAGGCTAGCTCATTCGTCATAGCCAAACTTAATAGCTTCATCTGTGTATTCTTCTTGTCTTTCATCTTTTTTTATTGTTACTCTCCGAATCATTTCTCTTTTCGCACGTGCAGTAGGCATCGCGAAGGTGAATCCACCCCACGACGGTAAGCGAAAAGCCTGTTAGGAACTGCAGTGCCGGCGAGGTGTGCAGCAAACAAACAGCAATGCCGGCGATTCCTGCGCCAAAAAGGTACGCTTTACTGAGTGTGTAAAGCCAACTATCTTTGTTCATTTCTATCTCCACCTAGAGGAAGTTAAACTAACTCCCCGTAATCATTGAGGGTGTAAAAATATATATTATTACTCTCCGCCCTCTTTCGGAGCGTCGCGAATGCAACGTCCCTATAATAAGTATACCACACCAAGTCCAAAGTGTCAACCTTTTTCTTTGGCATGGTTATTGCTATTGCTAGTCGCGTGCCAAGTCTAGGGGGTTGACAGTAAATCGTCCAGCATATACACTAGTTACACACCGTTAACCCCGTAGATTCTTTTATTTGCTTATGGATGCACCTTAAAAACTCCTTTAGTCAGCTATAACTTCCTGCCGATGTCCACTTTACAAAATGTTGACAACTGCGCCTCCGTTAGTGACAATTCGCACTCGACGACCATCACAGTAACCTTTAGCATGGATATAAGCGGTTTGTTCGCAGCCATGTGGACCACTGACAATTACCCAATCGTTAGCCATCATTCTTTCAATATAGAACATTTACTTTATCCTTTGTAAAGCATCCAAAACATATGAGAAAACAAAAAGCAACCCACTACAAATAGAATTGATTTTATAAGTTTTCTACTCATATTATAAGTATATCATTTCAGCGGGTGTTTGTCAAGAATTATCTTTTATTTTAACAAGTTCTCCGCTCCTTGTTAATTTGTACGAAACAGGTGGACGCATCACAACAAAATTGTGTGGTACTTCAATTCTCACGCGAATTTCTCCGGTGGCTGGACGTCCACGATTTGCACGCATAAGAGCATCACCATTTTCAATCATGGTTACTGTCTTTGTAAAGTGTTTCCGTGGTCGTCCGTGTGGCCCGATTAACGGTCGTCGTTCGCTAGGTTTATCCTCTGGAATCTCTCCAGAAGCGATTTTGGCGCGTTTTTCGACCATAAACTGTTCTACCATTTCATTAATTTTATCTTGCGGCATTGCCATAAATGCTTCTTGTTCTTTTGTTAATACTTGTTGCTTCTTCACGCAATATTCTCCTTTATTTTTTCGTATTGCTCTCGATTGATTTTACGATGAGTTCGCAGTTCGTAATATGTCTGCATGTATTTCTATAGCCAAAGCCGACACATTCACAAGTCCAAGTACCATTTGCAGCCTGTTTAACGGTGTATTCAAGACCTTTTGAGCCCTCCACCTTAAAAACCTGCTTTGGTACGTCTACGGGGTCTGTTTCGGGCTTAGAGGCGCGCATCCAACGTACGTCATTGAGTGTAGTTCCTTCGGGAACTTCAATCCACGGTTGGTCGCCTGCCACAACGTAAGTTTTTCCGCTGGCGTGGCTTTTGAAAATGGCGGGATTCAATAGGCTCTCGACCTCGTACATTATTGGGTGCAAGCCTTTACAAACCGCTGAACGTCAAAGCGCGGGTTGGTCTTTTGGAGTTCAACGGCAAAGTTCATTGCAACGTCTTTGATGACGCAACGGTTCATGGGAGTAGTTCCGCTCGCTTTGAGAACGGTTGCAATAAGTTGGAAGTCTTTTCTAGTCA
>Ga0209756_1004667_pt1 | contig 10590 bp, 2 predicted proteins | sample ETNvirenome_6_85_FD_184071 | JGI IMG/M metagenome (GOLD analysis project Ga0209756, IMG submission 184071) | Marine viral communities from the Pacific Ocean - ETNP_6_85 (SPAdes) (version 3) | ecosystem: Environmental > Aquatic > Marine > Oceanic | place: Pacific Ocean | collected 2013-06-19
TTATAAAGCTCCCTATCAGAGGGGACCCCCGAGAGCGCCCAATTCGGTTCTTTGACGCCCCAGGTGATGGGGTCGCCGAAGTACTTGTCGCCATCACCAACGTTTTTATACTCGTCGCGTCTAAAGCGGCAACAGGGATTTTTATAAGTATGGTCGATCGTGCCCAAGCCATTGGACTTGGCGGTCTCAAGGTTCTTGAAGGGCTTCCACTTGTACTGCCCGTAATCAGCGTATGATACTACTTCGCCCATCTTGTCGAGGTCTGAATAGTGTTCAATTGGCAGCCCGGGTACAGATTTATACTTCGTGACGTGTGTAACTGTCTTTGTTTTCCAAACCGCGCCCGAAGAGTTCAATACCAAGTTCTCATAGTAATAAAATTTACCATCAACAGAATAAACCCCAAACAAAGTATAGAAGTATGGTTCTCCATAAGCTATTTGTGAATCAAACAGCCTGATGACTTTATTTTTGTCGTCTTGTACAACATTAATGTAGAAGGTTTGAACTATTGAGTTATCAAATTTAGTGGTGTCGGTAGGATCAAAAGCCTCTCTGCTCTTAACCACCCGAACTCCTACAAGCTGCCCTTTTTTAAATAAATTAGAAAGACGCTCATCGTCGGAATGAGAAAACTGAGTTGATGTCCACTGTGGGTCTTTCTTCTCTGCGCCCTGGAACAATTGTCGTATGCTATAGTTAAAAAGCCGCGGCGTGGGTTTTAGAGGCGTCCACTGGTTGACGGCGGCGCCGGCGTGCAGAGCCTTTTTAAATGGGTGGGCGGCAAGCAATGACGAGTATAACAAAGCGGTCGAGAAGATTGCGCCGCCTGGATCAATTGGCCATGGGCCGGCGTGGATAACTGTGGAGTCTTTGTGAGCGTTTTTGATATTTTTTAGATGGTTCAACTCCTCTAAAAAGACGTGGGCGCCCTTAGCGGGCGTCGGGATGCCAGCGACGATCGGGGGAGGGTCGAGGAATTTAAATGCTTGTCCACCTTCCGGGCCGCCGGCTAGCCCATACACATCAAACTTAAAATCATTATAAGGGCTTATTTTGTCTTTCAAGATATCGGGCGGTTGAAGGTCGCGCAGCAAGGCCGCGAACTTTTCGATGGTGGCGCTTGGATCGGCGATAAGCTTGCCATAATAACTCGCGGCCAAATAAGAGTAAATCGCGAACCGGAGCGGTCGCATGTCGGTGCCCGGGGGAAGATCAAGAGCAAGGGGATCTCGATGGAGCCAATAAAGAAGATCGTCTGCCACATCGATGTCGTCGTCAACTTTTGGTATGTCAATCGTTATTACATTATAGATTTTATCTATGCCTATTTTAGAAACAGAGCCAAGGTCTTTTGCGCCAATAACCAACTTCTCAATGGCTTGGGCCGACTTTGGAGAGCCATCATAAATAAGACTTTTCAATTTAGGAATAACCGTTATTTCACTTTCATTGTCTGCTGTTAAAATCAAGTTATCTGAATCGCCAGCAACCTTTACTTGTTTGGCGATTACTTCAACGCCGGCGTCATCTTTTATCGTTTGAAAGGCATATGCAAATTTCAAACTGGTTTCGTCTTTATCTTTTTTAAGCGAACCCCCCGGAAATTCTTTACTGCCCTCCTTAATGTCGAACTCGTTTAAACGAGTTACAATAGTGTTTACAGATAAGCTTGGCTTATTACTTATCTCAAAATTAAAATCTTCAAAAATTCTAGGCCGAGGTGTGCCCCACTTGTCTGGCTTCCAATCTAGGTCCTTCTTTATTCGATTGAGATCTTCAAGTATTGTTTTCTCAAGTTCCGCCATGGCGGCCTTCTGTGCCGGCGACGGGCCGCCGGGGATGCTGGCGAACTCGATCTGGCCCGGGCCTAAGCTATTTCTCTCAATCAGCCACGGAACTTCGAATTGTCCCGGCACCAAGCGCAAATACTTTCGGAAATATTCAGGCGTAATGGCCGCCTCAAAAGACTTCTCATCGAAGCCGAGGCCCGCCTCGAACAGCAGGTGCATTTTGCCGAGCGCGTCAGACGCATATCTGATTGAAATATAAAGTCCTAAATAGGCCCTCAAGGGGTCAGGTAGACTCAGGCCCGTTTTATGGGCCTCTATATTCTTTTTTAGAAACTTTAAATCAGCATTCTGCACAAAAAACTGATCAAAAATAAATTTATCTGGTGTTTTAAAATCTTCTGCCATGTTATATTCTTCGCCGGTACATAATAATTAGCATAATTTTTAATAAGTAATAGTCGTCGTTGTAGCTGGTGTTGCAGTTGCTGTGGGGGTGGTCGCGGACGTTCCGGCGGCCGCGCCAGGAATCAACACAAAGTAACGATTATAAATCGACGTTTGCAGCGTCTCTGGCGTCTCCATCCCCAAATCTGCATTTTGATAGTGTTCTATTCTACACAAATATTCAGAATTGGGATTCAGCAGGCCAACCACGTCGCGAGTGATATCCACAAACTCCTCTTGTTCAGGTATAAAAACAGTTAATCTAAATAAAGATTTAAACATAAAGTAGATTATTCCATAGACAACAAACTGTTTTAATAAAGACCCTTTATCGAGAAAAGCCGGGGTGTCTTGCTCGCGGTTATAATAATTGTAGAGAAAGAGAGCTTGGATGGGCAAGGACTGGAGGTCTAAATCTTTCTTAATAAAGCTCTTATAAAAATCATAAAATTCTTTCTTTGCAAAACTTTGAATGGCAGTTAACACTGAAAAAGCCAGAACATTATTTCCAATAAAGGTTTCAGGAGTAAAAGACTTTTGTGTAACAACTCCATCGTCTGATTGTTTTCTGTTCTCAACACAAATGTTTGTAGTGAGAGTGGAGGGTATTTCAAAAGTTTTTGGAATGTTGATAATAGATGTAAGATAGTTTTTTCTATCCCTTTCTGTTTTTAGCCTAGGTATCTGAGTGATTGTCAAAGAATTCAACAGGCCTGTTACTGCCTTGCTAGATTCCTCTGTTTTATATTCCTGATGTGTTACAGACTCAAGGAGTGGCGCTTTATAAAAACTTAAATTATAGTCGATATTTTTAGCCGCTATTTTATTTATAGCCTCAATGTATTGTAAAAAGGCATCGTAATCAAACTTGTAATTAATGTCCTTGACGTTGGCCAAGACCGGCTCCGCATTGATCATATAGGTTGTGGCAGTAAGGCCCCTAAAAGCGTTACTGAGTAAATTTACCACCACCTCTTCTCCTCCTAAGCTGCTATACGACATGTGTGAATTGCTTCCAAAAAACTTTTGCACTTCTTGGTTGCCGCGGCTCAATAAATCACTTACTGATATGGACTGTAGACTCGGCGCTGGCACGTTCTCAAAAGAAATAACGTTGGCGCCCAGTGCAATTTTACGAAAGTCAATGATTTGGCCGAAATCCCTTCCAATAGTAGAAGTTGTACTAAAAAATTTGCCGGCGGGATCTTGTATTTGCGTCGCGTCGTTTAAAGTTTTGGCCGCGGCCCGATTAAAACTTAACAACAATGAGATCAAATCATTGTTCACCACTAAATTAAAACTATTATCTAAAATAACAAACTTATCTTGTGTAACAGCAAACTGCTGATGATAAGTCGCTTGCATCAAAGCGATTGTCTTGGAGACTTTGTCTTTCGAAACTACAGTGAAGTCTTCGGCCGGATCTAGTAATTCACTAAGAATGTTGGCCTCATTATCGAGACTTGGTTTTAATACTTCTAAAATATATTTGCTTTCCGCATCTTCTAAAGTGCAACTCACTGTGTAGCCCACTTTTTTATAATTATTAAAGTACTCTGAAATTTGAAAATTAGATTCATATAAAGTGCCGAAGACTCCACCCAAATTGAATTGAGACACATTAATTGATGTTGCAAAACTGGAATCGTCATCGTAAACACTTCCTTTGGTGCTTATAATAAAATTATTGTTTTCCACATATTTTTCAAACTCTGGATCCTGCTTTAACAGGCCTACAGATAGGTTGTTCATAAAATAACTCTTTTGGTCTATGCCAAAAAAGCAATTAACTTGATTTTCAACATCAAAACTATAAAAAAGATCAGAAATATAATTAAAATTAAACGTTGACTGTAAATTGTTTGTTGCTAAAGTGTTTTGGTATTCCTTTTCCGTTTGTATCGGAAATGTTTGTATGGTAGAATCACCAAATCTTAAATCAACAAAATTACCAGTAAGAACTTGGCCGTTTGAAATTACCTGCTCAAAGAAAATCTGTTCAAGTTTTAGCGAATAGTCGCCCTCTATGTTATAAAACTTTAAATAAACAAAAAAGTTAGTTACGTCAACATCGTTGGGAACATTTAAGAATAAAAACTTCCCGTTTAAATTAGCAGCCACTTCAAATTCTTGCAAGTCATCAAAGTTGGGCTTTTTTAACTCCTGAGAAGAAAACAGGACCTTGACTTTTAGCCTATCTAAAAGAGACGGCTCGAAGCCCACGGCGCCGGTCTGGTCGCCAAGATCAAAAAAAGTTGAAGCCTTGAGTTTTTCTAGGCCCGCCATCAAGAACTCGGCTGCTATAAAAGGAATTTCATCCTGATAATATTTGTAAGATTTTGAAAAGACCTTAAGGCCAACTATATCGAGACTGTATCCGGAGAGGTCTTTTTCTATAACATTCATCTCAAATTCCTATCGTTCCTTCCGGCTCGCAAGCCTCTTCCGGGTCAGCCAAAATGTCCTTATAAATATTCTTTTTCTTAAAATTGTTCTCAAATCTTGTTTCTTCATCAACCAAGATGTTAAAGTATTTTTCTACCGCCTCCTCGTCTTCAAAATTTTCCAAATCAAAATAGCGTCTTTCAAGAGTATAGGGGTCATCGCCGGCGGAAGGAACGTTCTTGTCCACAATCTCAAAAACTTCTATTTCAAATTCTCTACTTTCATTTAGTTCAAATGCATTTTTTTCATCAACTGAAATAGAGATGTCCTCGTTATTTTCGTCAAAGTAAAGACGATGGCGAGTTTTTCCATCCGCTAATTTATCTTTCGAAAGATAAAGAGTGTATTTTACGTCAACATTAAACTGAGGTATTCTCTCCTCAAAGGTATTAACACCCTTTAAGGTGCCGTTCTCACCAGCGACGACCTTTCCATCCATGTCTGTTTTATAAATATATCTTTGTGATGTCGAAAAGCTCCCCGTCAAATAACCAGTTTCTTTAAAATCAACTTGCCAAGCAGGCGCATTTTGATTAAGGATTTGATAAGTTCCCATCGGGTTCTTCAATAAATTAGAATTATCATTTGTAACAGGGCCGCTTTGACCTCCAATAGCATTTATTTGATCAATCGCTGTGACTGCCTTTGAATAAAGACCATTTATAATTCTAGTTCTAATTGCGTTTTGAAGCTCACCATTGTTGGCCTCATAAATAATGTCACTATCATAGAATTCATAATAAGCCGGCTTAAATTTACCCTCATGATAAAGCTGGCGTCCCTCCCTTGTTAGAATAAAATCTAAAACTTCTTGTTTCTTGTTAAAAATACCAGCCATTATTCTTCACCCTCCTTATTCAGTATTACCTTGGCGGCTTTAACGACGGCCTCCTGGGCGATGGCAGACATAGTTGGTGAATCTAGCGCGTCTTCTTCTTTCGAATAATACTCCAGCCCTAAATCAATTTTTGCTGTTTCTATAAGTGAATAGAAATCATGTGGGTAGTTGTATCCCAATACCGATTTTTGGAAGGGCACCTCTTCCTTGACCCGATCTTTTAACTGAGTGTATAATAAATTAGAACGGTATTTTGCCTTAAAGATTTTAAATCTCATCTGTGCTGGTAATTTACCATCAAATAGATCATTTTGTAATGTCTTGGGTGTAATAATTTCACCAGTCTTGATCTCATGTGAAATGTTAAACTTCTCAAATGTAGTTTTCTTTCCTGCATCTATTAAAATGTTTTGCCACATTTTCGATAAGTTGCTTTGATCTATTTCTTGTGAGGCCTCAAAAACATACATCGCGAAGGGTGGGAGGATTGGTAAATAATCATCGCGCTCTAAGCGTTTTCCAGCAGAATCTCTCTTGTCAATAAAGTTAAATTTAATTGGTAAAATTAGATCTCTTAGCTTGGCCAGCATTTCTGTGAGGCTCCCCTCCCTTTCTTTACCTATTCTGCTATAAGCTCTTTCAAACTCATTAATATCATAGTGGAAGAATACCTCTTCGTCGCAATCGTTTGTTACAAAAGGAATAGCAATTAAATATTCTTTCAGAATAGCCGATTCTGCCAGCATCCCAATAGGCTTCTGCTTGATTTCAAACCCACAAGCTTGTGCTAATGATCCAGATAATCTGTTATCTAGCACACTTGGGCCTCTTATATATATTCTTAAACCATTAGATATGTCACTAGAATATTGGTGCCAAACCCCCCTATTGACATCGCCGGCCAACAAACCGTCACCACCACCGGAGAGGACACTCCCATCAGGAAAGTAGGGTGTTATGCCAGTATAATTATGAATAGGACACTCCCACCGCACTGTTGGCTGCCATACTTTATTAGATGCGTCGTAATTAAACAAATCTACACCAGCCTCCACTGTCATAATCTGGGAATCGCTAGAGTTTGTTGAAGAGCCAGTGTCAGCACCTAATTGATCAAACATTTGTTTATTAACAAATGTTTTTGTTGAGTAGTTAAGAATATCAGCAAACGTTGGGCCGCGGTCAGTCACAACATTCTTAAATGTGTTATAGTCAAAATTAATTGTTACATAAGCTTCATTCTCAGACCACGCAGTATTTGGTGGAATAGTGGCACCATAACTTGAGCTTCCATAATTTATGTGAGCGTCCCATCCTAAAAAGTCTGAAGCAGATAAGGGCTGATAAAAACAGGCGTGCGCTGTATAGGGCGCGCCATTTGCAGCAGGATCGTCGTGATTTGTAAAGTTCTTGTCCTTCACCACCACAACATCCATCACAAAATTATTATAAGTGCCATCAAAGGACCATTCTGTTTCCGGAGCGCTCTTAAGAGTGGTTAAATTTCCTCCTTGGATAAAAGTATCAACCACGCTGGCATAGAAGTTAGAAGACGCCAATTCATATTTGGAACCAACAGTGTTAACGCTAGCGGTTGATGCAAAAAAGTTTTCAGGATCATTTTCAATCAAACTTGAACTAGCATTTAAATAGGTCGAGGGCGAAACAATAGTTTCAAAAGGTAGCCTACTCCACGAAGCAGTGGGGTTGTACCTGACGGAGGTGAGGTCGGCGCCGACAAAGACCCGTTGCCAAAATAAAAGATTGCTCGTGCCGACATTTGTGTACTCGTTAGAAACGGATCCTGAATAGGCCGGGGCGAGCGCGGTGCCGGCACCAAAATGATCAACATCTAGCCAAATCGACTCGCGGTTTCCCTGCACGCCGGCGGCTGTGCCATAAACAGTTACAGTTGACGCGTTACAGCTTGCACTAAAATAACTACTTGATAGGGTGATGGTGTCACAGGCGAATTGAGCATTCTCTGGCGCTGAACCGGCGCTGTCGCCGTTAATAATGAAGGGCAATGCGACGCTGCCGTCGCCCGGCGCATAAGACGTCTCAAATCTAAAGTATTCAGAAATTCCACCAGCATAAGATGATGATAAAACAATCGAAGCGTTTTCGGTCGTAGCGGCGCCGACTGTGAAGAGGTTGGTCACCGCTGCAGCGTCGCCGCCGGGAGCAGTTATGTCAAAAGTGGCGCTAGCATAAGTAAGCTCTACGTCCCGAAGGATTCCGCTTTTCCAAATAGCAGTGTCTGTTGCAATGCCCGCTCTAATCGAACCATAAGTTAATCTTGAAAAGATGGTATTATTAACGGTTTGAAAAGAGCCGGCTGCGCCCGCCACAGTTGTAGTGGGAGCCAATGATTGTGAAAACAGTGTAGAAAGCTGTAGTGTTCTTTCAGCAGGATAAAAGCCTGCGTAGGGAAGGAACTTCTTTGTAATGTTTGCAGTTAATGAAATTCTATCTGCACCCTTTTCTTGTGTCTCTGTCAGAATTTCTATTGCAGGAATGCTGTCCGAATGAACGTATCTCTCCAAAAACACACTATTGTCTGAAGTAGCTTGACTTCCTGTTAAGGTTAAGGTTTGGTAAGAAGCATTAAGGACATCAAACCCCGAATCCACTATGTCACCAATGTAATCGGAAATTCTATATTCGGGAAGAATAGAGTAGTCTTTTGCCATTATTCTTAACTCTTTATTCCACTCAGCGTATGTATTATCAAACGGTCCTTGATTGGCGGCATCCGTTAACCCAAATTGAGCCGTATTTCTTGGAGAGCTTGCGGTAGTGTTAACATAGGGGAGAGTGTCCGGACCATCGAGCCGATATCTTCCGAATCTAACATTTAAATAATTTGGACCAGTGGCAAATGGTGTATTAGACTGAGTGTTCATTAGCTCACCACGATCGGTGTTGCTATCCATGGGCCAAAGAGAATACTTTGCTACTGCGCTTACCACTTGTGAGCCAGTAAGTTGATTTGCTCTATCCTCTCTAGCATTCTTCCAATTAAAACTAAAGTTGGTTCTGTCTCTTGTTATCGATCGATAAACATTTTCTTCTTTTGGCCAAATCTTCTCTCGATAAACCAAAGAATTTAAACTTATTGCTTTATTTTTCCCAGTATAGAGTTGGGATATTCCATAAAGCAAAGAATTCCCCTTATACATAACATCAAAATGTTTGCGGAAAGGATTACTAATTTTATTGTTGATGGAATCATAATAATTTCCATAGAAGTTATAATCGTTTCCAAAAGTATAAGTTAATAAAAGGTCTTTCTCAAGCGGATCGCCTCCAACAATCTCGCGGCTCCGAATGTTGTGCAAAATCGGAAGATATTTAGTAGAAACCGGTGGCTGCTGAACTCTCAATGACAAATCGTCTACGTCGGCAAGAACATAATTGTTCTTTCTCAAATAGCGTGCCACTGGGTGTTGGTCACCCCTAGTAGCTTTCCAAGATGGGAAGCCGTAATCTCCGTTCAGGTTAAGAAAATAAATGCTAGCAGACGCGTTCAGTGTACCGGTAAGAAATGTTGGGGACAACACTAAATTACTGTCCGCAGTTAATTCATAATGCATCCCATTGTTTGTGATCAGTTGATCGGGGGCAAGATAGCCAGCGAAATTGATGACCTCGTTGTAGGTGAGAGCCGGTGTGTTGCGTACGGCACCACTATAAAAAGTTATTCCCGTAGAGCTTGTGACAAAGCCAAAAAGACCAAGACTGCTACTGCGCTCGCCGCTTCCTATATAAGGGTTGGCCGATGCGCTAATCCATGAATAACCAAACTCCTTGTTGGGAATTCCATAAGAAACAAAGCCATTATCGTAAAATGAACTAGTGACTAAGGTGCCGGCTGAATTAAACTTAATTCGGTATACCCTGTTTCTTTGAGTTCCATGAAAAGACGCAGTAACGGTAGAACCAAACTCGTATCCCCCAAAAGCCGATGGGGTCTTGGTAAAGGTGTTTAAGTTATTAACCACATTCCTATTTCTGTAGGGCAGGGCGTTGTAGGGACTATATTCGCCAGCATCTACATCGAGATAGCCTTCGCTTAAAGTGGCAACTTCTCCCGGTGCTGAAAAACGGTTAACAATAACAGTCTTATTATAGGTGCCATCGCTTAAAGCTCTATCCGGTAACGCAAAGTCTATTACACCAGAAACTATTGTAGATTCCGAACCCGTGACCGTAAACCCATCTTGTTGTACAAACGCTGGATTATTCTCTCTTCTTCCACTTGTCATGACAACTTGATAATTTTTATTATAATTGCCCTGCACTCGAAGAAGGTAAGAGCCTGTAACTGTTTTAATGTTTCTTATATTATAAGCGCGTTTAATAAACTCTTCTCTAGAAAACTTAACTCTGGGTACGTCAAAATGATAAGTTGGGCTGCCTTCGGGATCGCGGATGCGAGGATTGTAAATTTGCACAACTGATGCATCTTCAGCATTTATTTTGTATAATTCAGGCCTCTTGTCATGTGTCTGACCAATTGGCTGGTGTCTGTTTTTGTAACCACCGACATGAGCTTCAACAAACGGGCCCTGTAGTGGAGTTTCTAAATCACCATAATAGACATCGCGATGGTGGCCAATAATACTTCCACTGCTCCCCCCAAAGAAACCGCCACTCCCGCTATATCTAAATTGTATGGGTAGCGTTGTCTGCTTTTGCGGTATGTCTGGGATGTCGGACACCTCAGTTACAGTAACATCAAAATTTACAAAGTTTTTAATTAAATCTTCGGCTACAAAAGATTGGCTCACTTGCTGAAGAGAGAGAAGATTTTTAGCCTCTTCCCGCTGAATAATCGGTAAAATAATGTTACCATGTTGATTTGGTTTCGTGCGCGTGGTCGAGAAGGGGGTCAATACGAAACCATCAAGGTGTGGGGCGGCTGAATTTTCCGCAATTTTAAAATTCTTTTTACAATAAAACACCACATTCCGTGTTTTATTTTCACCCACAGTTGGCTGCTCAAGGCCGGCCTCCGTTCGCTCGGCAATACTATTATACCAGCCATTGTAGCCGGTGGAGTCGTTG
>Ga0209756_1004673_pt1 | contig 10580 bp, 7 predicted proteins | sample ETNvirenome_6_85_FD_184071 | JGI IMG/M metagenome (GOLD analysis project Ga0209756, IMG submission 184071) | Marine viral communities from the Pacific Ocean - ETNP_6_85 (SPAdes) (version 3) | ecosystem: Environmental > Aquatic > Marine > Oceanic | place: Pacific Ocean | collected 2013-06-19
GCATCAAACACATCTTGTTTGTTTTTCTTTGAGAACGATGCAACTTTATCTGAAATTTCCTTTAATGATTCTTCAGTAACCCATACTTCATTTGATATAACATAATCCCAAACCCTACTAGCCAATAAATCATTCTTTGCTTCAAATATCAAATCTCTCAACTTAATCACTAAATTTCTCCGTAATATCTTTCATTTCATGATAGTTCAAACCCTTAGTAACCTTTACAGGAAACTTCCCTTTTTGTTCAATGGTTTTTTTAACTTCATATAGAAAATCTAATCCATCTTCCATATTGAAGTCAAACAAAAAACTATCATAACTATACAGTATCAATTTACTCTTATAGTCTTTCATTTTAGGAATTAACTCACTCAATGTTTTCATATTATTTTCTGTTTCCATCAGCTGAATTGTATAATTAAACAATTTATTAGCACTCATTTCTATTAAGTTTTTCCTATATATCTTCTTATTATAAATATCTGAAACGATAAATTCTTTGGATTTATAATCGTCCCATACAGTATTAATATAAGTACTAACTTTATTAAAATATTCATTATTTTCCTTTATCTCATCTGGAATATAACCATATAAATATTTAAATGAAAGACTTTTTGCTTCTTGATAATCAACTCCATATAACTTAGCCATATGTTCATGTACTGAACCTTCTGGAAATTCATAACCAACCCTATCGGCAATCAATCGTAAATGATATCCATCAAAATCAAACTCAACCAACATACCATTTTCAAATCTACTGATGAATTGTTTACGACTACCATCTGATTTATTAAGGGCTGCAAAATTGATTCCACCAAATCTATTGGATGGTCTACCTGTACTTGTATATAGATTATACTCGCTATAAACCACATCATTTATAGTTTGTACTCCATTATGTTCAATATGAGTCAAATTATCCAACGCGTCATTATTATATGACACATTGACGTGTTGACCATATTTTTCAATTGTATCTTTAAGTATTACAGCTAACTCTCGACAATACTCTAAATGTTTCAATACAGGAATTATAGTATTAATGTTTTTCTTTTTATAATACATCATATTAAAAAAATGATGAGCATTTGTATCTATTTGTTCTATATTCAATGGTTCATTAATAGCCATATAATGTAGAAAATTTACATCTATCACATTATCTAATTTCATGAAATGATTTAATTTTTTTCTATCATATGTGTACTTTCTGAATTTTGACTTTAATACTGGTATATCTATATCCAAAGTTTCACTATGATTAAATGGTAAAATAAATTCTTTTCCACTCATTAACTGTATATACAATAAAGATACTTCTGTTTTGACTGGATGTTTATTATCGTCACAAAATATAGGAATTATTATACTATCTTCACTATTATAACTCTTAATAAAATCAACTAATTGTTCTTTATTTTCTACTATCACTTATAACCTTATCTATTGCACTAAAAACCATTGGTGGGTCTATTTCTTTCGAACATTCAAATTCTCTCTTAGTTCCTTGATAGTCTGGACATAAATTCCAATTACCTTTAAGATTTAATGATTCATCTCTATGCCAACAACTATTACATACTGTATCATTACGAACACGAATACATTTATGTTGAAATTCATACCAAGATGATGTAAAACCACTTATCATAATAGTTCTCTTACTTAATGCCCACGCCAACCAAGACAAACCACTACTCAACCCAATAAAAAACTCTGAATGCATTAATTCATTAATTCTTTCAACTAACGGTTTACCTTGACTTTTTATTACACCATTTGGAAGTTTATTTATATAACCATCTCTACTATTATCTTCTTCTAAATCAATATCTAAAACTTTATAACCTTTATGATTTAAATATTTTACTACATAATCCCAACCATTAGGATAATTCCAATACTTCAATTGTGGGCCACCTGTATGTATTCCTATACAAACATATTTTTCTTTCATTGGTCTACCATAATTTTTAAAAACTAAATTAGGTCTTTTTTCAATAAATGGTAATCCTAATATTTCTGCTGCTGATTGTTGTAATGGAATATACTGTCTACCATCCCAACCACTTCCTATCTTGTAACTAATTATTCCTTCTGCACTCATAGGTAATTTAAAACACAATTCACCATCACCAGCTGATTGTATATACTTATCTTCACTAAGAAATTCTATTTTAGAATAATTTGGTTTTAATAATGGTATTAATTCTTGATTAGGAAGAAATAATTTCACATTACATTTATTATCAACTCTAAATTGTTCTACATATGGAAACCAAGCCAAGGTATCTCCAAGAGCCTTAGATTGAAATATTATATGGACAGTTTTTCCTTGAATTGGATGAAATTTTTTCACCTAATTATAACCTTTATTTATTATAAATATTAAGGATTTTTCACTAATGACAATTTTTTTTGTAAATAATCTGGTGAGTTTTTTGATGGTCTCCATAATTGTAGTGGAAATAATAATTTACTAATTCCTGGAAAATCTCTATTTATACCATTCATAATCAACCGATTCTCTGTCATAACAACACTCTTAATACCAGATATCACCCATTCAAATTCTACATATCTATATAAATTACTTTTATTAGTATACGCATCTTTTGTTGTTTCAAATATAACTGCATAATAATCATTTGCTTTTTGTGCAAAATATCTTGTAATAGAACCTCTTAGGTAATCATTTTCAGTTGGTATTACTTGTATATTTTCTGGATAGTTTTCTCTTTGTGTAGGATTTAATTTAGAATAAATTTCAAACATAGTTTTTCCACCACCAACCTTTATAATCTTTCTAGAATTTCTACTATCTAAAAATCCAGTAAAATATACTTGTGTTTTATTTACCGTATAATAAACAGAATATATTGTATCTGGTTTAACAAAACTATTAGTGTCTGTATAGAAAAATTCTCTAAATCTAGTTATTAAACCTTCTTCTACTCGTTCTGAATTTCTTTTTATTCTTTGTATTTGTATTTTACTTAACATAATCTTTTAATCTGGTTTAATGAGTCCTACAGTCACCCCTTGGCGTTGGAAGAAATTCAGTTCTTTGAAAGTTTTACCTCCTAAATATGTAGGATTTTTCCAAGAGTCACCTGACCAATCATGTGGATTTTTTTCTTCTTTTCCACCGACCATGATAATCTTACCGTCCCTTTTGTCTTTTGCGTTTTGTTTTACCGCTTCATTTGCTGCCTTGGCTGCGGCCACTTCTTCTGCAAGTCTTTGGTTTTCTACTTCTTTATCCAATCCTTTCTTTAACGCACTTAATGACTCCATCGCTGCTTTCATATCATCATCACCTACTTTTTTCACTGCTTTTTCAAATGTTGTTCTCATTTTTCCTGTTATTGTTGTTGTCCATCCACTGCCATCAACTGTATGATTAACATCAAATGCTTGAAAAAGTGTTTCTTCTTGATATCGTTCAGGTAAATAAGATGAATGAAAAGAATTACCTGGTATTATTCCACCAATACCATCTATAGCTAACTCAAGGTCTAATGGTATCAATAACGGTTTTTTACTATCAATATTCACTTCCCCTGTTCCAGTTATTAAAGCACGTATAGTATCTATAAATTGTTGTTTCATTTTACCAGTATTGTGATATTTAGAATGATATATATTAGCAATCTTTTGACTTTTATCATCTCCTACGTCCATAATTGAATTCCAATACTTTGGATCTTGAATTATCTGTTCTGGTAACGGAAATGGAAGAGTTTTCTTTTCTCCTTCTTTTTCTCCTTCTATTGTAAGTTCAACATCCGATGACAAATCAGTTTTACCATGAACATCCAATTGTTTCCGAATCCTTTCAATTTTTTCTTCATATTTATTTCTCAATGTTGTTTTGGAATTTACTTTTAACCAATCTTTAATATTATCATCACCACCTTCTCTAGAAAGTGGTTCAGTTCCAATTGCACCTACTTTTTCATACCCAGTCTGTTTTAAAGCGATATCTATATTCTTCGTATTTACATTTGGATTTTTACTATGATACTCACTAAACATCTTAGCTAAAGCAGTACCTTCTTTAGAATCTATTTCTGGTGGTATAGTACCCATAGTTTTAAGTTCATCAAAACCAGCACCATACATTATTGATAAAGCCATTGCATTAGGAATTTTAGATGTTATATTTTGACTTTTTACCATACTTCTATGATCCCATACAGGAAAGAAAAAAACACCATTATTTAATAAAGTACCTTGTGTATATTTAGATTTAGCTCCTGGATCCATCACTATAGGATCATTAATTTTAAGTTTCTGTTGTAAATCAATTGCAATTATTTGATCATCTACTATTTTAGACCTATTTGTTTCTACTTCATCCTGTGAAATTCTAAAATCCCACATATTAATATCACTATTTAACATAGAAAGTAAATTCTCTAATGCTTCTTTTACATTAACACTTTCTAGTGTAAATTTACCTTCATCATCAACACCAAACGCTTCTTTTATTAATTTAGTATTAATTAACATATTTCTTAAATAACCTTGATATCCTGGTTTACTAACTGTTCTACTTTCAGTTTTAGTTCCAGCTATTCCCAAACCACTCTCAAGACCCATAGCATCAACAGTCCCAGAGCCTTCTAATCCCTTTTCAAGTTTCGATAATTCTGAATGTACATTTCTAATTTCTGAAACAACTGATGTAGATGTACTATCAGTTGAAAATGGTTCAAAATATGGATCTAATACATTTTTTAATGCAAATATTAACGCAGGATCTCCCTTAGCACTTGGTGGGGGAGCAAGTTCCTCTTTCTCAAGATCCTCAACATGGAGCTCATCTGGATCTGGCGTACGGGTCCTTTTTGAACTTATCTCTCCTGGAGAGACCAACGTCTTTTTTTGACCACTAGGATTAAATGGAAAAAGTTGTCCAGGTAAAATAAATTTATTTATATCAACAGTTTGTAAATCTTTATGATTCATTATTCTAACACTTTCATAACCACCACCTGTGTTTTCTACTGATCTAAATTTAGTAACAAATGGGTCACTAGCAGCAGGTGCAACTAACGATAAAAATTTAGATAAAATATTATCCTCAAACCAGCCCCATTGTACCCAAGCGTTATTAACTCTTCCTTCCTCAGTACTAAGATGTACAAGATATGCGCCTTTTTTACCATAAAAATGACCTGAATCTGTTATTGCAAAATTATCCATACTTGCAAATGGTTTATGAAAATACCTATCTTTTGTATCTGTATTTTTAGCCATCTCCCAAATTGGATTCCAAGGCCATCTCAAATACGTATCAATATAAGCAATAAAACTTTTTAAAGTACCACCAGTATCAAAATCAATTAATTTTTGTGGATTTTTCGACTTTATTGCTTTTTTAATATCTGAAATAATTTTATCTGGATCTTCTGATTTACTAATATTATAAGTTGTGCTTTCAGTTATAACATCTGTAGATTGTTGATTACTGTTTAAAATACTTGCACCAACACTTGTAATCTTTGTTTGACAATCAAAACCACCATCAGCACGAGTAGTATATTCAAAGTTTTTAATCATACCAATCATAAAATCAAAATCACCTTTATTTGCGTCTACAATTTCTGAATAACTTTGGTATGCACTTCTTTTTTTTATTCCCATACCTCTACTCTTATCATATAATGTAGGTAAATTTTGTAAACTAAATTCATCATACACCCAAGCCCATTCTAATAAAACATCTACCCCAGGCGACAAAAAATGTGGTGATAATCTTGTTATGTCATCAAAACTCCAACAAGTCCAAGAAATTGTAGCTTCTCTAAATGCTCTTATTCCACCTCTAAAACTTATATCTGCAGATTTTAAACCAGGCATTGGTCTTTTGAATTTATTTAATTGAGTCAGCCGTTCGTGCCCCATTCTATCCAGTTTTGTTCGAGGACCATAAATATCTTCATAACCAGCTGCCATATTAAAATCACCAGTTAATTCTCCTCCAACTAAAATAACTGGATTTCCTAATCCAGAAGTCATTCTTAAAAAAGTACTTCTTGTTGCTAATTTATCATGAGTAAGTACTCCTGGGCTAGTAACAGTATTATTAATTGCCATCTGTTCTCTACCCAAAACAGACATTTTTTCAAATAACCTTTTTTGTATATTTTCTGAAATTGGTGTTAAATTAATCATAACTTAACCGCGTTCATTTATCTTTTGAAAATTCTCCAATATACCTGTTATATCAGCTGGTATTCTTATAATTTCTCCTGATAATAATGCAGTTCTTCCTTTTAGGTCATTAGCCCTTGATATAACCCACCACAATGATGCATCTTTATAAGCTTTAAATGCTAAATTATCAAGTCTATCACCAGTCTTTGCATAGATAAATGTATCACCATCATTTAAAAATATAGGCGGATAATAAGTTGTGGAATATACTCTCATTCCTGACTTATCTATTTTAATTGGAGTTTTAGCGTATCTTTTCATATATTAGTAGAGACCTGTGCTCCGTTGCCAGTTGTTAATATTTGTAGTCCCGTAATTAAGAATACTCGTTGGATTAGAGCTCGCTTCAGCTTGCCATCCACTCAACGATCCCGGCCCAACATTCTTTTTAGTATTCGTAAGAGCACGTCCTGGATCATTTAAAGCTTGTCGATTTGGATCATCAAAACCACCACTACCAAATTTAGGTATTACACCAAGTGCAAATCCTCGATATGCTGTATTAGCTAAATCTACAACTTCATTACCACCTAACAAACCAAAGGCATCACCTGCCAAAGCGGCTGCCTGACCCAGAATATTAGCTTGTTCACCTCTATAAAACGTTTCTTTTACATTGTCTAAATCAAAATGTTTTTGAATAGTAGCTGGTAATCTATGTCCAATATAAACAAATGTACAACTTACTTGTACATATTTAGGAAGTTTTGCTACATCAGTTTCCCAAGTTCCATTATCTTGAACAGTATACGTTAAAGCTGATATGAAACCTGGTGCTTCATAATACATATCTCCAATTGTTAATCTTGAAAAAGGAGAAATCATACCTAAACCACCACCAGTTGCATTCGTCCATGAAGGATATGTTAATCCTGCTAAATAATTTAATTTTTTCCATAAACTAGCTAATTCTCTAACAGATTTAGGATAAACATCAAATGTAAATTGAATTTCTCTATTAGTTCCTTGATAAACATAAACTTTATCTGGTCTACCTATATATCTTTCTTCTGCATACTCTGGAGTAAATGTATCTGTTATACCACTTAATATTGCTCTAAAAACTATATGAGCTTCATTAATAGCATCATAAAATTTAAACGGTATAAAATCCAAAGCTTCTACAGGCTGTTCATCGCCATCCTGAGTATACTTATCTGTACCATATGGTATTAAATTAACTTTATCAACACCAACTCCAGATAAATCAATATTTAATTTATTGGCTGTGAGTTTTGATATAGATTGACCTAATTTCTCCTGAACAATTCCTGCAAGTGCACCAAAAGCATTATATTTTTTCTCTAATTCTTTAGCTTGTTTTACTACACCTTGTCCTGCATTATAAGCACCTATTAATTGTGAAACAGGAAATTTTCCTGATACACCTTTCATAAACTTCTTGGTTGCTGCCCTTTTTAGAAACGTTTTTGCACTACTTACAAGCTTTCCTTTCGCAAATTCTGTTCCAAAATCTACTAAATCAGCTTGAACTTCGGTCCAAATTTCCCCCGCCTCTTCTGCAATATATTCTCCTATTCCTGTTAAAACGTTTTGCCCAGCATCTATTATTTGTTGTTGAAAATCCAATTCATGTAAACTTATATTTGGTATACCTAATGTACCAGGTATACTGTAAATGTGAAGTGGATTATATTCACCAGGTTTTAATAAAGCTGTAGCAGTTGATGTAAAATCGGCAAATGACTGTATGGTAGACAAATCACCAGTAATTCCATATCTAGTAGTAGTAACCTTTTCCCATTCTTCATTTGGTTGAATTTTAATTAAAAATTGCTGTCTTTGTTTAAATAAATTTTCTTGAGTTATTGTAAATCGTGATACTATTGGATTTGCATGTAAACTAAGTCTTTTAACATCTGCAAAATATCTATCTATAAAAACAAGTGGATCTCTACCTAAAACAGCACCACCGATTTGTTCTATTGCATCTAAACCAAGATTTATCAATGTTCCTAAACCACTTGGTTTAGAATATCTATCTATGCCCCACTTATTACCAATTTCTCTCACTATATATGGTTGTTCAAAACCTAAAGTTTGATTTACTCGATCATTTCTAATACCTAATATACCTGTATCATTGTTAAGTTGGTCGTAATAAGTACTTAATCCCAAACCTGGTCTTGTAAACCCAGCATTATCTATTCCAAGTTTATCTGTAGTATGTTTAAAATATATTCTAGATTGTTCTGTTGTTGTTGGTCTAACAGTAGGATATCTATTAGTATCTTCAAATTCAGGAATATAAGAAAACCCCATTCTATTTGGAGTGGATGCACGATTATATAAACTATTTATTGGTGTTCCATCTGAATTAACTGTTGGTATATTTTCCATTGGTGAACCGGGATTAGGAGAACCAACTCTAAAAACTGGTTCTGCCGTATGAAACATAGTATATAAAGGACTAAAATCACCTTTCATATCCAAATACATTTGTTGTTCTCGTCTTGGTTGACCATACTGATTTAATTTAAAATCTGTATCAGGATATTTTCTTTTAACAGTAAATCCTGTAGCGTCAATATCTAAAAAATAATTTACTCCTTCAGTAGTTGAAACAGGAATAGGTGGTATGGCATTTTCTAAATCAGTTGTTCTGCTTGATATAAGACTAGACTTGTTAGGTACATTTGCTGTAGTCGTATCACTACCAAAATTAGTAGCAATATGTGATAAATTTGATTTCATTTCTACTAATGGCATTATTATTAACCCCCAGCTGCTTCTGTTACTGCGTCTGCTGTTTTCTTACTATAATCCGTTCTTTTGTTACTCTCATCTCTAATATCATATAATACTTTAAGAGACTCTTCTGCAGTATTCAAAGTTTTCTCTTCAGTTGTTGCTTTAGCTTGTACCCCACCAGCAGCTGTTTCTCTAGTTCTAGCCATCCTTGATAATTCTTCTACACTAATATTCATTGCTTCTGCAAGTGCTCTTCTTTGAAATCCTTTCAGTTTTTCAAATTCAGCTTCACCACCAACTTGTTTTAATATTTCCCTCATCATACCCTCATGGTCATCCATAAAACTTAATTGTCTTGCCTTATCAAGATTTATTTGTCTACCAAGTAACATAGACGCTTCCATTTGTTTTTCAATAGAAGTTTCAAAATCTAATAATCCTGATGAAATTTTAGATACTGTATCTAAATTTACCCCTAATTTAGCTGCTTGGATTGCTGTGTTCATTACATTCTTACTACCAGCTTTCATACTCGTTGCAAAAAATTCAGAATTTGCTGCCAAGTCTTTAAATATAGTTGAAGGTGCAAGTCCTCTTAACTCTATCATTTTACTATTAGCTTCCATCTGATTCAGTAATGCTTCTCTACTTAAACCAGAAATAGATTCTTGTATTGCTAATATCTTCGCCGTTTCTTCTGCAGTTACACCTGTAAATAATTTTGCCTTTGTAAGATTCTTTATAAAACCAAAACTAGCCGCTTCTATACCACCAAAATTCTGTCTAATTGCATCAAATGATTCTTTTACATCTTCCGCTCCTAAACCTAAGAGGTATACATTAGCTTCAACGGCTTTAAGTTTAAGAGCTATCAATCCAGAATTTATCAGACCAGTCCCCAATTCTCTTTGAAATTCTCTAGCTGCTTTATATGCATCTACCACCGCTTTTATCACCAATAAAAGTGCGGTTGCTATTAAAATAATAGGATTCCCCATCAAAACAGTCATAAACTTCTGTGCACCTTTAGACATACTTGCCAATCCAGGTAATGTATCTTGTACTGCTTCACCGATTGCTTTAGATTGTTCTGCTGCATCTTCGAGTTCCTTAACCAAATCCTCAGTTAATGGTTTCCCTTCTGCAAGATGTTTTTGCGCAACCTTAGTCGCTTTAGCTGTAGCATCCCATTGGCCAGTTATACCAGCAAGTAAACTCCCCTGTTCTTTATTCGCTTCATTTAATTCTTGAACAGTTTTTAGTACTCTATCCGAAAGAGCTGCACTTCGTTTTAACTCAATTTCTTTCTGTTTTGTATTGGGAGCACGTTTATTACTTTTAGTCCCACCTAGTTTTTCATATGGATCTTTTGGCATAATATATCTCTATTAAAGTTTCTTATATTTTATCAGCTAACCAATCATCAGCTATTGAAGTAGCTTTTTGTCTAGATTTTTCTAAATCTTTTACTAACTTACCAAATTTAGGATCTTTTTTAGCTAATTTGCTAAAAACAGCTGGTCTCAATCCTCTCCCAATTGCTCTAAATAATTTAGATACAAAATCATCTTGTATTTCCTTTAAATTACTTTTATTACTCATCTTGAAATCTCCGATAAAATTAAGTGTTATAA
>Ga0209756_1004677_pt1 | contig 10577 bp, 21 predicted proteins | sample ETNvirenome_6_85_FD_184071 | JGI IMG/M metagenome (GOLD analysis project Ga0209756, IMG submission 184071) | Marine viral communities from the Pacific Ocean - ETNP_6_85 (SPAdes) (version 3) | ecosystem: Environmental > Aquatic > Marine > Oceanic | place: Pacific Ocean | collected 2013-06-19
TGTATACCGATTCCACCACCGCGCCATTCATATCCTTATCATACTACGGCGCGGAGCCGCTGTCAACCTTTTTCTCTACTATTTTATTCACTAGCTCAAAATCCTCTTCCGACAAATCAAGAGTCTGTGTGCCAAAACGTACACTTGCAATATGATAAATATAGCCGTGCTCGCTATGCTCGACGGGCCAGGAGTCCAGCACCACACCAACCGGAGGGGTCGGGCTCGTGAACTCGTTTTTTAATCTTACGAGATCACCGATTGAGAATTTCATCTGGCCTGCTAACAAGTTTGAACTCCGCATCAACTACTTCTTTCGGAAAAAGACCCTCTTCGTTGTCTCTGACAGAACACATGTGGTAACTGTATTCCCCCACTCCCGTCACAAGCCATCTAATAATCAGCTTTTTGTTTTCTATAATGTCGCCTATCTTAAAATCCATAATATTTTGGTGAGCCACCAGGGGATCGAACCCTGAACCCTCAGATTAAAAGTCTGATGCTCTCCCAGTTGAGCTAGCGGCCCAGTTATCCTTACCTCTTTATCGTAACATTTTTGTTAAGATATGTCAAGAAAAAACTAACGTTTTGCTGGAAAATATCCTCTCTTTCGGGCAGCTTTCTCGCTATCAAAACAAACCTCAGCGCGCGTTCGCACATAAAACTTATTCTGTGGCAGATGGTAAATCCCCGAATCTGCGTTTCCTTTCACTGGAAAACCGGCAGGGCAAGTGCCGTTAATGTTTGGAAAACTCATGTGCGCGCAGCCAGCCAAAAGCAGCGCTCCAATAATAATGATACTTCTCATCTGGTGTTACTTTTCTTTTAGAGGTGTGCTGCTACCGCAGACCAAACAACAATACCATTGTTTGTGCGTGTGCCAGCCGCAAAATCTACAATAAAACTTATTCATACACTGCTCACTACTTCAACATCTTCAAGCTGCCAAGTCCACGTACCTTCTTCGCCGGTATGTTGATGTCGCGTCAGAACCTGCACGGCGAGGTGGGTGTCTTCCCAATCCGGCCGCATATCGAACACTTCTGATATTACAATGCCAAGTCTGCCGTCGTTGGGGTCGGAGCAGTATCTTACCAAGTCACCGATATTCATTTGCTCTGCTCACAATGTCAAAGTTATCGCGGGCAACCAATCCATCTTCTCCGTGCAGCCGCACATAATATCCATCATCATGGCTGACGAGAAAAATCTTCCAGGCAGTCGCTATAATATAAGATGGGGGAAGACAGCGCTCCTTGAATCTTACGAGATCACCCACGGTGGGTAGTTGTTCCATGTTTATAGTGTAGCAGATGAGGAGGCGTGTGTCAAGGGTTTATTGTAACCTTCGCTGACGACCTCGATACTCTTCATCGAAGCCCAAAAAGTGCCGTGGTCATCGCTCCAGCATACTTTAACGTAGCGGTCGAGTACCTCGATCACGATGCCTAGAAGCCCACTGCTATATCTTCTCACCAGATCGCCACTCTTCACTGACATCCTCCACCCTTATTTTAGCATACTCAGGGTGAACGTCAAGGAGAATCTCAATTAATCTTTCTTTCTCATAGCCGGTTGTCTTGATTAGAAACTTCTTTTCGGTATTGTCACTAGTGTCAAGAACCGCCAGTTTCCAGCACTGTTCAAACTCCATGAGAATAGTTTAAAATGACAGTATAGTGCGCTGTACCTGACTCGACAATGCACACGATGCTAATAATAAGCATGCTAGCAGTAATATGTTTTTAGGCGCCGCCATAGGTTTTGTAGAGTTCAATTTCTTCTTCATATTCTTCTTCCTTTCCTTTAATCGCCTTGTCAAGAGGTAAGTTACTCACGTTTCTTACATTAAGTTTCTTCATTTCTGATCGCATTTCTTTGAATGTTTTTCCATTCATATATTTTTCGAGGGCCTCAACAAAAACCTTCTGAAATCTTTTTTTTGACCAACGCTTGAGACCTTGCGTTTCCATGAACCATTCCTTGAACCCATCATCCGCATTAAAGGTAATGGTGTGAGTGCCATCAGCATTTTTATTTTCCTCAATAACGTCAAAGAAAAAAATATCTTCTGGATATTCTGTCATTTTGAAAACCTCATAAATATTTCGCCGTAGCGATTTCGCGCTTCTGGCATACTAGTGGGCGAAGTTCTTACTCTGAAAATTATTTCTTTGCCCTCGTCTAGGGCTGTGAAGCGATGCCCGGGGCCGCGAGCCATTTGCGTGTAAAACTGCTGGTTGAGATCGTTTACGGTAAACTTTTCAAACGACATATCGATTGAACCGTCTGGCCTAATCCAATATGCTCCCTCATCAACTTCACTGGGGGGCTTGTAAAAGAAACTATCTTGACCGTATTTGGCCGCCCAGCCTTCTCCCAACTCCTTCAGCATCTCATGATCTTTTCCTTTTTCAGGGCGAGCTATAACAATGACAGAGTTCTCAGGCCGGTCGGTGTCAACTTTAATTATATTACCTTCTTCGTCCCTCACTGGTTCGCCCGTCTCCGGATCGCGTAAATCTTCTTTGTAGCCGCCAAGCGTGGGCACGTAGCCAAACCCCGATGATCGAATGTCTCCCAAAAGAAGCGGCATGTTTTTGCTATTAACTTCTTCTTGGGCTCCTATTTCTTCCTCGGAACATTCTTTTCCCTCCGGCAGGCTAAGCTCCCCCTCGCAAGACCGATCGCTGGTTATAATGATATAACCCCTGTCACCGTAGTCTGTTACGATTCTGCTAAATGCAGTTTCAGAGAGGACGCGGTATTTCCAATTATTATCCTTGAGATATTTGTTCCAGGTTTCAAGAAGTTGTTTCATCTTAGTATATTAAATAGTTCTTATCGAATGACTCGACCCAGCTCATTTGTTTTGTGTGCCGTCACGGGCTGGCGGGGATCTATTCTATCATGCCAATCAATAATGTAGAGCTGTTCGTTTTCTATTTTCATGGCTCCCACCACTTCTCCAATCCTTCCCTCGGCGCGCAGCACTACCAAATCTCCAACCCTAAATGATCTCATCCATGAAAACCTTATCGGCAAACTCTTTTGCGTACGCTAGCTTATCAAAAGTTCTGTCCTCAAGTTCAAAATCCTTTTGTATCTTCATCTTCTACCTTTTTAAGTTTGTCGCTTGAGATTACAAAACCGCCATGATTGCCTTCAAACGCGACCTTTACCCACCTTAGCCCCATAGTCTTTACAACGGCTTGTCGTCCCACTAAATTCACGAGAGTCGGATCGGTGAGTATTTTTTCTTCATTTATCTCAACCACGTCGCCAATACGAAAGGGTAAGCTCATTTTTCCTCCACTTTTTCTAGTCTATTTCTTTTGGCATTGCAAATAAGTGTAATACCTGGGTTTTCTAGCTTTTTCACGCTGTATCTTGTCTTTTTCCCTATTTTGCGAACCGCATAAACCTCCCAACAATCGGACAGGCCGCAGTCTTTAACGCGTACACGATCGCCTTCTACAAGCTTTCTTTTCTGTGCCATTTGTATCTCCATACATCTTCACACTTTCCCCGGTGATTGAAGTGCTTTATACATTTAGTGTTATAGATGCTTAAATTCCTGCATCGACGTAACTCGCCCCCGGGAAGTTTCCTAAGAAGTGCTGTCCAAAGGTCGATGAGCCGCTTTTTCATCTATTTTCGTTTCGCAACTCCGCCAATCTACGTTTAATATAGGGGTGTTCCTTAACTATCTTTTGCTTGATTACCCCGGTGCATAACTCTGTGATTCGGCGACTAATATATCTTTCCGTTTGATCGTCCGCCAGTGAAAATGTTCTATCGCCGCGGAGTTCAGCAATGCGACGATCGGTGTATCTCTCGGTTCGTTCTGTTATAGCCATATTACTAATATTACCATACCTATTCGCTGGTGTCAATGGTTCCTTGTATTTTTTTAAGGTATTCTTCCAGTATTTCAAAGGTGCTCCCACTGAAGAATTTTACTTCCCAAAGATTAAACTCTGGCTGCGTACCTTTTTTGTTCAATCTAATAAGAAGCCCCGCGCCTTGCTCCTCGGGGTAGCCTCCGCGTTGGGCATCGTGTTCTACTATATCGCCCACTTTTAGTGTGTCTGTATCAAAATAACTCATCGTTTTCAAACTCCTCATCCTCCGCTGGTTCTAAAAACGCAGGGGACTCAAAAGATTTTGGTGCTGGTTCCGCGTGGGGACGACCTGGCGATTTAATCCGTAGGTTTTCCACCGCGTTCCATACAAAAAGTTTATCGAGGGGCTTTGGTTTAATCCACTTAACTGCCATTCTTCCATGCTCGTCGGGGCCGTCAAATACCACTCCTAACGCACCCTGGCACGGCCCTAGAATCTCAAGCTGTGATGCGTGATAGGATACCAAGTCTCCCTTTTTGGGCTTTCGGTCTGTCATGCGTCCGTAGGAGGATTACCAAAATGCTCCTGCTCTCCGTCATCCCATGTTAAAATACTTGCGTTACCGGGATGCGGCTTAATGTGGATCTTAATAAAATCAGCCATCGAATCAAAAATAGCCAAGGCGCCGCGGGGCGCGGGTGTAAGCCAGTGGATAATTGCCTGACCAGTCGCTAATACGACTCCTTCGATCACCACACCGACACCAGATACTCCTGTTTCATCGTACTGGCGCGCAATGGTAAATGTGCGGATTCCCTCCGGGGCCTGTTGCGCTGGTCGCTTTGGCTTGAGGCTCTCTGGTTCCGTCGATACTTCTTCCTTGACTTCTTCCGGCTCAGGCACAGCTGGCTTTTTCTTAGATTTTCGTGCCAAAACTTACTCCTGTTCTGCTAACGATTTTTGAGCGTCATATGCGTTCCCAACGGTATCCAAAAGTTTACCCATGTAGCCGCTTCGGCGCAGCGCTTTAAAAGCTAGGTTTTCTGCGGAGTGAATACCCGCGGTCTCCAAGCCACTTCTTCTCATCCTCTTTATTTTACCTTTGACTCTCGTTCCTAAATCGGTCGCTTCAGAATACTCCCCACGATTATAGTGCTTAACAACTTTGTCTATCTCACGCATAAGATGTCGAGCTTTCTTAAAAATATTTACTTTGTCTATCCTAAACTCTTCTCGGGAGGGTTTCAACTCCCACGCATCATTCAATATAGAATAAACCCCTGTAGATGTGTGCTTCTCATCGTCATCTTGCACGTATAATTCAACCTCGTATCCTTTTACCTTAATATTATGAGTACGGTTCCAGTTTCCTCGTGCCGCATCAAAGTATTTTTTAACCAATCCTTCGTCCTCCGCGATATCTTTGAAATCTACTACAATGTGTACATCTAGATCTGAATAATCAGACCAGTTGTAGTTCGCAAGAGATCCTGTTAGTATTATATCCTTTATATCTGCATTTGGCAAGTCTAATTTTTCAATAAATTCTTCTGCAATTTCTTCCAGCCTGTGCCTCACCTCCGGTCGCATCTGATCTTCTTCCCACCAGATCTCTGGGTTAAGTATTGGCTGTACTTCGAAAGAAGTTATGAGCTTTGCAGAGGTGGGCCGTATTTTTATCTTTACCTTTTCTTCTAGGCCGCCGAAGCCGCGCGGTGAAGATTTAGATCTCTTCATAGAAGGGCGTGTGTGACCTTTGCCCCCTCCGGTATCGCGGTTGCCGCCCTTCCCAATCAGCCTTTTTTTCTTTCGCGCGTGACCACGTTTATATTTCTTCTGTATTTCTTCTTCCTCTCGGATTTCATGAGCTGGCTCGCTCGTGTGCATTCGAACTGTCAGACCATCCATATCGTCAATTAAATTAACTATTTGTTTGGCTAGAGCATCCCTTCTTACGCCGGCGGGTAGTTTTACTCGAAGTTTTAAAGTGGAAAGTGCGTAGGTATCAAACTCCTTTTGTACGCCGCCTTCGTGCGGTTCTAAAGGTCTGGCAGTTAAAACCTCTTCAATCGCGCGAATATCATTCTTGATTTGATCGCGGTTTCCTCCTTTCCCGGCTTGAATGCGGACCAGCGCATACATGTTAAATGTTTCTTGATGATACGAAGGATCTTTTTTGTCTTCTGCGAGAAGATTATTTTCTATCATGCCTTATGGCCCGCCTTCTATAAATAGTGCGTTCTGTTATCAATCTCTTGTCTGGTGGCCTGCGAAGATATCGTATATGTAAATCATCCTCATTAAGCATCTCCCTGCGGCGTGAGGCTTCGAACCAATACTTCTTCAAGTCCCTCTTGAATTGATTTTTGAGCTTCAACTTCTTGTGAGCGCATCTCCTCAATAAATAGCCACAGGGCGTCTCTTTCGTCTGCTATCTTTTCCAGCTCTGCTACTTTTTCTTCTAGCTGTCGCAGTCGCTCCTTTAAATCTTTAAGTTTCGTGCGGTTGCGGAAAAAACGTCTCATACATATCAATTATACACGAGCTGCAAAAATTATTTAATGTAAAGTTGGCTGTATAAATATTAAATTACAGAGCTCTTCGCGAGTAATAATGCCTGATTTTCTCGACCGCATTAAATAGAGTAGCTCAAACTGTTGTTCCCGCGATAAAGGAAAGGGGTAGTTGTCCAGATGCTCTTTCTCTTTTGTAATCAGAGCGAGAGGCTCAGGTGCGTCATAAATCGTGGGCTTCTCTACCTTGTTAATTAATAGTAACGGCCGCTTTATATTTTTCATTTCTAAATCCTTTCATATCAATATATAGTTAGCTTCCAGAAGAATCATCATCGTCTCCTGCGCTGTCGTCGTCATCGCCGGCGTTGGGGAGAAAAGTATCTATTACATATCCAATTTCAACTAAACTTCCTTCGGGCGGGAGCACATCAAATTGCACGCTGTTCGCGGGACTGTCGTAAGTCCAATCTGTAAACTCCGCAAAGTTTACAAAAACAATTAAGGAGTCCTCAATGGGTGCATAAGTTAATTCCCACTCTTCGTGTGGTTGCGCTTGGCTAGCTGCCTCCTGCACTCCAGGTGCCCAGTCTTCATCACAGATGTCTACAACCACACCGCCAAAGGCATTGGTCGCATCAATATAACGCTGACCGGTGTAAGACCAGTGATGACTGTTGTTGCAAAGCGACTCAGAGGAGGGCAAGTTTATAATACTAGCCAAGAACACAGAAGGTCGCTGGTTCCCATACCAGTTTATAAAGTCTTGGAGACCACCGGGTGAAGAAGTAAAATCGCGACTGCTTTGTTCTTCTTCATCACTTACGAAGACGACCAGCAGCCCCGCATCTGGTCGGAGCCAAGATTGATTATATGTGTTTTCTATCAGGTAGGCGTAAAGAGCATCGAACCCTGCTTCTAATCCGATGTTGCCTGTGTTGTTGTAGGCGTCCCAAGCATCCTGAACGCTGTCTCCTGGGACTAGCGGGAACTCCTGGGTGTTAGAGGCGTTCTGCCACGCCATACTGGTAATCCCGAGCCTCCAGCCAGAGGGGGGGAGAGCCAACATCATCTGTTCAATGCCGGCTACAACTCTGCCGGCATGCTGGTTCATAGACCCTGACTTGTCAATAAGCCAGACAATATCGATGCCGTCCATCGTGTATGGCTGTTCGAACGAATCGATCCAAACCTCCCCCCCCTCGCCCGGTACTTCCACGGGTACCTCCACGATAACTTCTACTGGGACTTCGACGATAACTTCTACTGGGACTTCGATTTCGACCAACTCTGGTTGGTGCAGACTGTAGAGGGCATAATCTCCTTCAATACACCCTAGCATTACCAGCATCCCGAATAATAATGGGAGGCGCCTCATTTTAGTCTCTCACGCCTCCTCGGCGGGGGGCCTGTGCCCCAGGGAAAGCGTTTAGGACACCGGCCGAATCGGCCGTCAATACGCGCGACTTAAGAGTATCTTCATCAAAGTGCCACCCGGGAGAAACCCACACGATACTATCCAGGGGAATGGGGATTTGCCAGTTTCCAGCATCGATCGCGCTTACTACTCCGATAAAGCGACCTCTCTGGTCAAACACGCCAGAACCAGATGCGCCAAACCATCCAAACATATTTGCTATTACATGGCCGTGTTCTAGAGTGGCTACGTGGCCGCGTATAGTCAGTAAATCATGACGGCCCGGGAATCCTGTATAACAAACATTTGTTCCCAGGAGATTTTTGTCATCTTTCCTCGGGTTCCAATTAATGGCTATTCTGCTTTGAATCTGGGGGGTGATGAGAACCGCTAGATCTACATCGTGATCACGATAAATAACGCGCGCTGTTACGACCTCTCCGTCGCGGCCATGGATTTCTACGGTGGCAAAGCCTTCAACAACGTGCCCAGCGGTAACTACTACGAAGCGCTTGTACATTTTCATGTACGTACCGGACCCATGGTTCCCAGTGAGTGGGTCAACTATTTTGACCGCGGCGTTTCGCGTTTTGGTCTCTGTCGCACTGAGTTGGCTTAACTCTAAAACGGTGGCTGTCTGATGATAGACATCTTTTGCCGTCTGTTCTAGGGCTTTTTCAAATGGAGTGACGGCAGTAGCAGGAGTAACAGTAGAAAAATTGTTGCATGCGATCAGTGCCACGCATGAAATAATAAGAATAATAAGTTTTTTCCGGCGCTCCACCGCACACCCTCCTACATATTAATTTTCAATCTCTTCAACTACACCTGCTATTGTTATTACAACCTTTCTGACTAAAATAAATAGCGTTCCCGTACCATGGCACATAGTAACGCTTCTGAAGTAACTATGGAGTAAAACCCTTTAATCACTTTAAAAAACAAAAAAGGCGCCTCAGAGGGCGCCTTAGTTGTCAGTAGGAGACTTTCTCTTACTTGATATCAATACGGTGCGTGATCGGAACCTCCGCGTCTGGCTTGGGAATAATCACAGACAAAATGCCCTGATTATATTCCGCATTAATGTTTTTCGGATTTGTGTTCTTGGGAAGCGACCAGCTGCGTTGGAAAGACTTATAAGACATAATGTTATCACTTTCTTTCTTTGCCTCGTGAGAAATGATAATCGTGGTATCACTAACCTCGAGGTTGATATCTTCCTTACTCAAGCCCGGGATCACGATATCAATGCGATAGTCCTTATCGGTTGCTACGACATTTGTCTTAATTTCTGGGGCTGCTTCTCGCAGAAGAGAACCAAAGATAGGGGCGAGACCCCAATCATCTTCAAAAATACTGTCCATCAAGCTTTGTGCGGTCGGGACAGACGACCGTCTAATCATAGGATACATAAGTTATCCCTCCTTCAACATATAATATAATCACTTATTTAGAAGTGTCAAGCAGAAATATTGGGTGTCCGATCATAATCGTCTTCAAGGCGTATTACGTCGGCTAGCTCGGGAGTGCTCACCTCTATTAATTCCACGTTGTATTCTTCTGAGGCACAAAAACGATGTACCGCTTCCGGCGTCACGTGATAAGATTCACCTTCCATCAACCCCAGAGATACTATCTCGTCATCTTCATGATCGGGACCAAGCTCTAACATGAGGGGGCCCGAGAGAACGTAAACCGTTTCATCCTTCTTTTCGTGGTACTGTCGCGACATTCTGTGGCCGGCCTTGATATAGATGTACTTTGCCACGTATTTATCGGTTTGCGCCCAAATCCTTTCATAACCCCACGGCTTATCGATGTAGGGAATGTCTTCGTCTGTGTTTGGCATTCTAACCTTTCAGCAGCTGCTTGTTAGTGGAAAAAATCTTTTCAGCCAAAACCGGAGGGGAGCCGACGACGGTCACTGCCGATACGTTGTTGCCGCTTCCAAACTGAATACGAGAGAACTCAAGTTGAGTATCTAGATTTTTTGGAAGATAGCCCTTATCGAGGTTCTTCCTCATCGCGCTGTCGCCTCTAATTTGTAAAATAGAATCCGGATTTATCCATATTTCATCTAACTCGTAGTGATTGTCAATGGCGCCGAAGCCTTCGGTTATGTCATAATCTTTTATCTTCTTTACTTCGACTAACTTAATCATCCGTTGCCTCATTCTCTGTCGTCGATTCGGGCCCGAGACGTGCCTCCCGATCCGCTGCCTCACCCTCTGTCGTCGACACGGCCTCGACCGGATTCAGATCATCGGGAGGAGTTTCCCGCTTTTGGCGTTGGTAATCTCCAAAACCAGCTATTACTTGATTTATCTCCAGACAACGAGTATCGATCTTGCCCAGATTCCGTCGTAGGACTTCTATGTCCTCGTGAAACTTGTTTGGATTGAACTCTTTGTCCTCGAGGTGGGTTATTGTTTCATTATAAAGTTTGATCGATTCCTCAAATGTGTCGGCCAATGTGCCGAGTAAAAAAGCGGCTTCAGGCAACACCTCATCGATCTCAGCTGTGTAGCTAAGTCTAACTCTCATATTTATTCCTTTCGTTTATAAAATAGCTTTCCATGCGGTTGTGACTACGAGCCCTAGTCCGACCGTTATTACAATCCACAGGATTTTTGTATTGTTGTTTTTCCATGATTCTAGGCCAAGGATGCGCGCGTCTAGTCTGTTCAGCCTCGCGTAAAGACCTTCGTCGGGGTTGTATACCGCTTCTTTGATTTTGTTGATATTCTCTGCTAGCTCTTCCTGTTTGTCTATCAGGGTTTCGATCCTGGTCGCAAGATCTT
>Ga0209756_1004679_pt1 | contig 10572 bp, 14 predicted proteins | sample ETNvirenome_6_85_FD_184071 | JGI IMG/M metagenome (GOLD analysis project Ga0209756, IMG submission 184071) | Marine viral communities from the Pacific Ocean - ETNP_6_85 (SPAdes) (version 3) | ecosystem: Environmental > Aquatic > Marine > Oceanic | place: Pacific Ocean | collected 2013-06-19
TTCTGTGAATTTAGGTATTGATGAGATATTTCTGGAAAATCCTTTTCTTGATAGTTAATTATTAAATCTTTATCTATCTTAAATAATATTGTAGTAACTAAATCGCCTATTGAAATTTTTTCTCCACTTCCAATATTAAATGCATTACCTTTGGTATGGTCTATGTGTTTAACTAATTCTAAATACCCATCTACTGCATCTTCTATATATAAAAACTCTCTAATAGATTTTTCACTGCCTTTCCATATCACAGGTGATTCACCTTTTAATGCTAATCTAATAGTATTAGGAATAATTCTTGACATATTCATATCCGCTCCACCGTATAAATTAGAACACCTTGTAACTACTACTGGTAGTTTATAATTAAAACAATATGAACGAGCTATTAGATCTGTACATGATTTAGATACTTCATATATTCCTGTCCCTTGCATAGGTGCACTTTCGACATATGGTAATATACCTTTCCCATACGCTTTGTCGGAACTACTAACTGCAATTGCTTTTACATTTCCATATAATCTTGCAGCTTCTAAAACATTAATAGTTCCTGCTATATTTGTATCAAATGCTAGTTTAGGATCTGGTTGGCACTTTTTAACTTCAGATAAAGCTCCTAGATGGAATACGGTATCAAATTCATATTCGTTAAACAAAAGCTTAATAAAATCAAAGTCTCGAATATCTCCTTTAACTAAATTAATTTTGTCTAAATTGACACCTAATGCTTTTAATGTCGTTTTTTGTTTAATATCTAATGTAACAATCGTTACGCTATCAACTTCAGGTAATATGCGTTTTGCTATATGCGAACCTAAAAATCCAGAACCTCCAGTTATTAAAACATTTTTCATATCGTCTCGTAAAATGCGTTTTGTTGCTCTTGTCTTCCAATGTTTTTTGGGTGATATAAGCAAAACTTTTCTTCTGCTGGAAGGTTTGCGAATTTAGTATAACCTTTTAATTGTTCGTGTACTGGTTTCATCCAATATATAGTTTCTTTATTTCTATATATCCTCATTTGCCAATCAGGAAAATTAACCCATCCATCTTCGCTTACTCTCCAACCCCATTTTTGAATATGTTCATCTGTAATTCCTGCTACTGTATTTACTCTAGGTACCCAATAAGCTTCTACATCTGCATTTGCTTCTAATATAAATGGTAATGCTTCAAGTAAATATTGATTTGGTAGTTCGTCTGCATCTATTTGGAATATCCAGTCACCGTCACAATTTTTATTTAGATTATTCTTATATGCTGCAAAGTTTTTATTTAAGTCAAAATCTAAAAGTCTATATTCTGTTGCTTGTTTAGATTCGAATCTTTCACAAACATTCCATACTTCTTTAGTTGCTGTTTTATCCATTTGGACAACAACTTCATCTTCTTTTCTTTTGTGTTCAAATAAGAATGTTAATAATTTATCTATTTCTTTGTGTTCATTGCATACTGTAATTGCGTAACTAATTTTCATCTTCGTTTAACTCCTCTGGATTATAATAATCTACTTCTTCTGGAAATTTATAATCAATTAACTGAATACCTTGTACTCGTATTGTTTTGAATGTTCTATAACTTCCTTTTCCTGATCCGGTTAATAGGTTAGAAATACTTTGTTGATAAAATTGACGTGGTGCACCTTCAACTATTAATTTTTCAGCATCAATCTTTCTTGCTTGTAGATAACTATTTGCTACAGTCGTTCCTGTTTTTTTAGCTATTTCAAGTATTATTGATCTGCTTGCAAACTCTAAATTTACTGCATGTGTAAAAAACTCTTTATCTTGTTTTCTCCTGTAGCTGGGGTCTACAATCATAACTGTATATTTTTTAGTTTCAGGAGTACCAACAGAATCTTTACGATAACTAAATTCTACAAACATTCCTGGCTGTAAATCATTCTTACTTATGGGATATCTCTTTCCAAAAAAAGGTATATGTGATGCAATGCTACTCATCTATTTCTACTACCCCGCCTATTGCTTTTAATGCGGACATAAAATCATCTTTATTAAAATTTATTTTACCTTTTACATCTAAAATTGTCTTGAAAAACTCACCTTCTTTTTCTGGCATAGGGTATTTTTCTTTTTCATCTTCATCAACTTTACGTACTCTCATAACTTCCCAAGACCACTCTTCAGCTGTTCCCATTGGAAATACCATACCTTTTAGAGGTATATTAATAACTGACGGATACCAAACTATATTTCTCAAACGATCTTTTATTCCGAGGTCAGTAACAAGTTTTGGTTGATTAGTTTCTGCTTTTTCTACATATTCAGAGTCTATTACTAATTTTGAATTACTAGTATACCCTGTCTGATAGTCTAAATATGATGTTATTCCTGTTTTTGGATCTGTTGATTCAAAACAGTAATCTAAATTGCCATCTATTGGGCTTAAAATTTTTTGTTCTAATTGTTCCATGTTATACCTTCTTTAATTTTGGTAGGTTAAGTTTTGGTGCATCACCAATTTTTTTTAATTTAGGTAATGATAATTTAACTTGCTGAGGTATTGTTTCAGCTTTAATATATTTATTAAGTATTTCTTCGAATACTTCACCCATTTTAGTTAAACTAAAATTTGCTATCGAGTATTCTGCTTGTTTGAGAGCTAGTGGCTCATAAGTTTTGTAACTATTAAATACATCACGTAATACTTTTTGAGCTATCGTATAATTTACATAAAACCATTGTGAACCTTGATTTATTACACCTTTCCACTGAGCTGATTTATGAACGTCTCTTAATTCTCCAGGTAAAAGTGTAGAATATTCAGGATGTAGAAAATCTAATTGACCTGACCAACTAGACGCTATCACAGGCTTTTGACTTACAGTTGCTTCCAATAATGGTCTACCAAACCCCTCTCCTTTAGTAAAGCTTACATGTGCTTTTACTTTTGGATGGTTGTATAGACCATTCATTTCTTCTGGCAATAAGTCGCCGTGTAATAAGTATACGTTTGGACATCCCTCTCCTATTGGTGTAGTTACTTCTTTAAGTTTATCTAATATGTACTTTCTATCAAGTAAAGAAAATGTAGCTGAACTTGCTTTCATTATTAGAGCTGGTTTATCTTTTTGTTCTTTGAATGTTTCGCAGAATGTTCTGACTAAAGCTCCAGTATCTTTTCTATCGTGACCAATTTTACCGTTTAACCAATGACCTACATATAAAAAGCAGAAATCTTCTTTTATATTTTTTAATTCTGCATCAATAGCTGGTTCAGCATGTGGTAAATGTTTGAATACTGTAGTATCAAGTCCTTCGAATAAAACTTCAATTGGTGTTTCTAATTTTAATTCTCCAATCTTTTGTTTTGTTTTATCATCCATTTTATCATATGAAGTATTTAAGAGTACACTTTTAGAATGTTCAGATGGTACTATAATTAAATTCATCTTATTACATCCATTCAACCATTCAGGATCACAAACTGTAGTCTCTATTCCGGCCGTAATTCCTATATTGTATTTTCCTACAGGTTGGAATTCATTTGGAACTGAACAGTTTATGTATATATCTGGTTGTTTATCTAATGTAGGTGTTGTTAAAAATCTTTTTTCAAGTTCACTACGTAATGGATACCCTTCTAGTCCTGTTTCTGGACAATCGCCCCATTTAGTTGGTGCAATACGTACATCAAATTTATCCATATTGATTAAAGATGTCAATAAATCACGAGTGTGATCCCCATATCCAGATCTTGATCTTGCTGGTCCTTGAAATAATAAAAATGGTTTAGTAGTCATAACTGTTTATCCTCTATACTTTATATAATGTAAATCTTTTTCGTTTTTCCCAGTTTTCAAATGTATTTTCTATACCTCGTATAAATCCGTCTGCCATTTGTCCTGCTGATAACATACTAGTGCTACTAGTAACGTAACTTCTACCTGCTTTTCCTCTTCTTTTGCGTTCCTTAGGGCCTATGTCATACCATTGTTTTATTTTTTTAGCTACTTCATCATAACGAGCTCTGTCATCAAATATAAATGGTGTTTCTGGTGATCCTTGTATAGATCTATTTGATGGCCATACAGGAATAGCCCATTCACCCCATGTTAAATCTGGATTATCTTTCCATTTTTTATCATCATGTAAAGAGCCAATTTCTTTATAATCATCAGCTGTTAAGTATTTATCTTTTAGCTTAAATCCACAATGATCTTGTAATCCTCCTGTTACGTTGTTAAGTATTGGAGTACCACACATTAATGATTCAGCTCCTGATAATCCAAATCCTTCATTAGATGCAATGTTAATTGTGATATCTGCTATGTTATACATAAACATCATTTCCATTTCTGAGATATGTGCTTCAGAAAATTTAACATTATGTTTAGGACATACCATATCTTTAACTGCACGTAAATTTGTTCCATTGTGGTCTAGTGCTGGTGTGTGCATTAGTAATAAACATTTTTCTGCTTGCTCGGGGGTTAGTGTTTCACAAAATTCATGCCATGCTAAAATAATATCACTAGTCTGTTTACGTCTAATATTTCTGTTATTATAGTATAGTACAAAATTATAATCTTTCTTATCTAACATGTGATGTTTGAAATCTGTATAATGTGTCCAAACTTTATCTTTTTTATTAAGTATTCTAAATACTTTTTCATTAATTCCGTGTGGTACATAATCAACTTGCCATGGCTTAGTTTTTCCTTCCTCTATTGGCCTTTTGTAATCACGAACATAATTTACTATACCATACGTTTGCTTAGATATTGCTCCTAACCAATCAGAACATTCATAAAAAGGTTGATTCCATATTGGGTAAGGTAAATCATCCCAAATAGTGTAATATAATAATGGGATGTGCTGTCTAATTTCATGTTCCATTTGATATAACCAACCCCAAAATCTAGGGTCTGTAAAATGCATAATTGCATCTGGTTTTTGTTGATCCATTAGATGCCTGAGTAGATTTGGATCTCCATATCCAGAAATAGGCCATATCACGACACTTGCATCTTTTACACCTGTTTGGGATTGAATATCTTTTGAAATATCTACTACCTTTCCTGCATCAGGGTGCTTAATTGCTCCTCCAATTTGAATCCAATCATATTTGTGACAAGTTCCGCGGACAAATTCACGTGAAACTGTACCAATTCCTGAGTGCATTCTTAGATCATCTGAAAGTAATAGTATTTTTTTCTTTGTGCTTGCTTTTCGTAACTGTGGTAGTGCCATATATAACCTTTTTTTCTTTTATTTATAATAAATAGTGGATTAACACTCTATACACTATGTTTTTATGTTATTATTATTATACTTTTTTGCAACTTATTAATATCAGTCATTAGACCGTTTATAATTGTATCGTTTTGTGTGTTGAAAATAACAAACTGGTCGCATTGCTTTATATAAATATTCCGTTGAATAAAATAATTGCGTATACTATATGGTTTGTTGAAGTATGATTCTGGTAGTGCTGAATATAAACTTCGTGATGTGTGTGCTGGCTGTACTTCAACATAAGTTAAATTAAATTCTAAAGCATATTTTTTTATATATTTATCTGCTCCATTTTTATTCCCTCTAGATATTATTTCAATATCTGGTTGATTTGTAAACTTAAATAAAAATTGTTTTATCTTACGTTTATCTTCATAATTGTTGCTACCAGTTACACCAATTTTCAATGTTAATCTCCAAATAACATTTGCAATTGAGCATCAGTTTCTGGATCAATAGTTGTAGTTTGCACCCAACCTATTTGTTCAGCTATATTAGCTTCAATCTCTTCATTATTATCAACAATTTTTTGATATTCAGATATACTAATAGATACTTGAACTATATCCATTTCCTTAACTGGTTTATCATGGAAGAAGGTTATTGATTTACCTTTAGTTTCTTCCCACGGCGTTTTTAGCCATGCATTAAGCCCCCAGACTTCTTCTCGTGGCACCCAAATGTTAATTTTCATAATTGTTCTCCATATTTAATATAATCTTGTTTCTTTTGGACATAAATCCTCTCTATCTTTATATTCACACCACTTGCAGTGCTTTTTCCCTTTACCAGCTACCGATAAATGTTGTGCATCTGTATTGTATGTACCATCCTTATTAAATGATTTTTCTACAAATTCATTCAAAGATTTAGCTAAACTATTTCTTGTTGGCTTACCTGAAGCTGGAACAAATGTCTGTATTCGTTTTACTGGCCATTGTGCATTTTCATCAATCTTTCTGCGAACTATAAAATATTCAATGTCTATCATTTCAGGATCAACATTAAATTGTTTTGCAAAATATTGTTTATATAACACCATTTGAGCTGTTTTCGTTTTATCTGCTTTTTGGTATTTATTCCAACCTCTTGTTGAGGTTTTAATATCATATATCTTAAATCGACCTGTATTTATATCTTGCATGACAATATCAATATACCCAGTAAATAATATATTTTCGTTTACTGCTAGAGGTATACTTAGTGGTGTTTCTACCCCAATTAACTTTGTATTCTTCTTATTAAAATATGCTCCTCTCTTCTTAAGAAAAGTTTCTAGTATTGCAATACCATCATAAAAGAATTCTCGCATTTCTGTTTTATTAGTAAATCCAGGCTGTTGACCCATAGCCATAGCTTTACGATATTCTTTAGCCATTGCTCCTCTTAATACTTCACTAAGTTTTAATTCGTTAGCTTCTTTAATAGATCCTTCATACATAATTGTTAGATATCCTTGCATTGTTTCATGCATAGCTGAACCAAACATTGTATGAATTGATTGTGTGTACTCTCGTAAGTTATCAACATAATTTAATTTCCAACGTTTCGGGCATTGGGCATACATTGAATATTGAGAATAAGATATAGACTTTTGCCCTTTCTTTTTCTTGACTGGAGTCATATCATCTATTGTTTTTATTTCCATCGCTTATTTTTTACTATCTGTGCAATTATGCCGTAGATTGATAGATCCTGAAATGTATCTTTTACAGATTCTGCTTTTATTTTTGGATCTTTATTTAATAAAACTAACTGCTTTAATCGTTGAATCTTATCGTTCATTCTGAACCATAACCCAGTTAAAGCTACTTTTTCTTCTTCGGGTGTATCTAGATTTGAACCTACTGATATGTTACCTTTACCATAATCTAACATCTTACGAGCAAATAAATCAAATTGTTCATTTGATATTCGTCCGTACTCTTTGTAGATATCAGGATACTTATCTTTTAATTCTTCAATATTATTAGTGTAAGTTTTTTCTGCTGTTAAATCGCGTTCACCTATTCTCATTTTAATAACCTCTTTATTTCTTTTTCTGTTTTACCATACATACGTAACATGTCTGCCAAACTCTGCTCTCCGTGACTAAAATGCATATACATTCCTATACGCTCTTTAGCTTCTTTACGACTTATTTCATAGTGATCAGCTACTATAGTGACTAGCTCAGGATTATATTTATCCACCTTTTTTCCCTTTACGTATTTAGTAAAAAGTTTCTGTTTTGGTAGGATATCACTGAGCAATTTGTAGTGTATCTTTTTATCTAGTGAATAGTATTTTTGTATAAAATTTATGATTTCTGTAACATCAGAATTCATGCTCAACCACCTATTCACCATATAAGTATTATACGCTTTCCAATCACCTTCGGTATACGTATCTGATTTTGTCTTCTTGTATGATACATCACCTAATATATTAAATATAGTTTTAGGCTTCATTAAATCGTACTCTTTTTTCGTATATTTTTGTCCAATAATCTATCATATCATCCATTAGCGTTTCAAAACTATACTTTGGTGTCCATCCTAATTCTGTTCTAATTTTAGTTGGGTCACCTTTTAAGTAAGGTAATTCTTCAGGGCGCATAAATCTAGGATTTTGAACAACATAATCATTATAATCTAACCCTAGTTTACTAAATACATAATCACACATTTCTCTAACTGAATGGGTTTCTCCTGTGGCTACTATCCAATCTCCAGGGCTATCTTGTTGCAACATTAGATGCATAGCGCGGACATAATCGTAAGAATGTCCCCAATCTCTATACGAATCCATATTTCCTAATTCTAATTTATCTTGCATACCTAACTTAATTCGTATTGCACTTTTTACAACTTTACTAGTTACAAAATTAGAACCTCTACGAGGTGATTCGTGATTAAATAGAATACCATTAGTTGCATGTAATTTATAAGCTCTTCTATAATTTCTTACAATATTATATCCGAAAACTTTTGCACATCCATAAGGAGAAACTGGATTCATAAGTGTTGTTTCTCTTTGGCAATTGTCATCTTCAACTGATAATCCAAACATTTCAGATGAACTTGCTTGATAAAATTTAGCTTCTGGACAAATTCTTCTGTATGATTCTAATACATTCAATACTCCTAATGCATTAGTTTGTACTGTATACTGCGGTATATCATAACTAATCCTTACGTGTGATTGTGCAGATAAATTATATATCTCATCAGGATTAATTTTTTCTAATAATCGCTCAATGCATGATTGATCTGATAAGTCTCCGTAATATGTATTTAACTTACCTTCCATTACAAGATGATCTACCCGTGTTTCTTGATTTTCAGGCATAGAGTTTCTTCTAATCATGCCGTGAACTTCATAATCTAATTCAATTAAATATTCAGCAAGATAACTACCATCCTGTCCGGATATACCAGTAATAAATGCTCTCTTTCTTCTTTTTATTTTCATAACTATTCTCGTTCTTATTTAAGTTTAATATACGAACTTTTTTTCAATTATCCAAAATTATTAAATACTTTCATTTTCGAAACATCAGGCCAGTCGTCTAATACCCATTGCCTTGGTTTAGCTTTAATTGCAGCAGGTAATTTTTCTAATCCGTTTTTAGCTATTTCTGGTGTCATATAATAATGATATCCTATTGAACTTATGTTTTGCTCTCTCCACGGAACATTAGGTAATCTACCATCATATGCTAATTTTTTGAGTTCTATTACATCTTGTTCATTGTCTAATAAAATCATTCCACCTCTTCCTAAACTTAAATGTTTTTGAAATTGAAAACTTAAGCACATGAGAGTTCCAGGAATATAGCTACCCTTTTTCCACAACACTGCTGCATCAATAATATTATCAGTAAGATAATAATAATCTTCCCAGTCTTCTTCCTTCCACATTAAATCTATTCCTATTTTTTTTGCTAAAAAAGGTACTGCAATATAAGTGTGTGTAGGTACTTTAATATAGTCTATACCTTTATATCTTAAACATAATTCTAATCCATGAGTACAACAATCTACCGCAACTGCGTATGGAGCTCCAAAATATTCTGCGATATTTTCTTCAAATTCTGTAACTGTTTCAAAACTCATTATTTTGCCTTTGTACACTCCATATTTAAGCTCATTAAAGTTCCAGTTTCTTTATCCATGTGTGGTATATAAGATTGAGAATAATCATCTATATTTCCGTGCTTAACTTCTCTCCAGTCCCATAGCTTTACATCATTAAATCCACTGTCTTCTAATAACTTTTTTAAACTACTATAATCATATATCGTTTTATGATATATTGTTTCTGAATCTGTCATTTTCCATTTACCAAATAAGGGACCCAAACATTGATTTAATGTAATTTCACCATTATTATATAATTTTGAATATACTTCAAAATTCGGAACAGCTAATCGTAATATTCCATTTAGTTTTAAGTAATTTTTCCACTTTTCTAATACTTTAATACATTCTTCTCTATCAAAATACTCAAATACATGTGAAGCATATATTATACTAACTGAATTTTCTTCAAAAGGTAAATCTACAATATTATGTGAATGAATATGTTCGTAATTTGAACCATCTATATGAATCCACTCTTTACCAAAATTTCTCTGTCCGCATCCTAGGTTAACTTTAATCATCTATAAACTTCTTATCATTTTCTATACCTTGGTAAGGTCCTGTTTTATATTCATACGCCACCGTATCATCTTCTAATATTTCATATGTGTGACCACCTTCAAGTGTTATTGAGCAATCACCTGGAAACAAGATAGGGGTTGATATAATTTTATTATCAATATCATACAATATACATTTTACACTACCACGCACTACTAACCATGATTCTTGAACTATTACTTTATCTGTAGGTGACTCTTTGAAAAAATGATGATGTGGTTTGAATGTGTCACCTTTTTGTAATTTCATAGTAGCTAATTGTAAAAACTGATCATCTGATATAATATTAGCTCTAGGTGTTTTGATATCTTCTAATCTGTTGATAATATGTAATAATTTACTAGAATCTACTTTCGAATATATCAATTCTTTCATTACTCGCCTTCAGGTGGTAAAAATTCATCATTTACATGACCACAATCATTACAAGCGAATACTTGAATTGGAATCATAGATTCTTCACCTGTAGGTGACATAACTGCTGATAATTTTTTGAACATCATCAGCTGAGTAAATAATTTATGTCCACACTTTTCACATCCTACATCTGATGTATCTTTTAATGCAACTTTTACTTGCATACCTGGATTAGGTTGCCCTTGTTGTGGTCCTTGACCTCTTCCTCC
>Ga0209756_1004686_pt1 | contig 10558 bp, 8 predicted proteins | sample ETNvirenome_6_85_FD_184071 | JGI IMG/M metagenome (GOLD analysis project Ga0209756, IMG submission 184071) | Marine viral communities from the Pacific Ocean - ETNP_6_85 (SPAdes) (version 3) | ecosystem: Environmental > Aquatic > Marine > Oceanic | place: Pacific Ocean | collected 2013-06-19
ATTGGATATATGTAATTATTTTTCCCAAGGAAATACTATCCAATCGTTATTATCAAACTCTCTTACTGTATAATCAGGCATGAAGGCCGTTTTTGGCTTATAATATAGTGTAGCAAAATCCCAAGTTATATTATATTGATCATTATATAGAACAAAATTACCATACACTTTTTTTAAAGTTAATCCCGTATCAACCAGATCATCAACTATTAGAACTCTCTCTCTCATTAATTCGTCTTGTGTAGGAAAAGATATTTGTTTTACTATATCGTTTATATTATGAGGCCCCTCCCGTGGCGCATCGTTTTGATAGGATTTTAAATTACATGACAGTAGTTTGTCTACTTTAAGTTTTTTTGCTAAGAGAGCTGCTGGGATCATTCCTCCATTTGCGATCCCGAGAATGCAGGTAGGATGAAAATCTTTTACTTTTTGTGTTAATATAGATATATCTTGTTCAATACTTTCCCAAGATAGATTAATTTTTGAGGTCATTTAAATTAATATTAATTTCTTTACCCATGTATTTTACGAGATCTTTTATTTTATCAACTGTTTCATTTTTCTCTGGTTCATCCATGGTTTTAGTCAGTTTATACAGATCTAAGATAAAATCAGGAGTTATTTTATGTTTCGTCATATTTCTTTTTCTTCTCGGCATTATAAATATTTACAAATGTCTTTGTAACTTCAATCTATTAAATGAAGATAAAATTGTTAAATAATTAATAATGGCCCGTACGATTTATAATGAGGTTACTGCAGTAACAGGTGTTGGTTATCACACAGATAGGGTGCTAGGGAAACTTAAAAGCGCTTCGCTTAATTTACCGTACTCGTTAGAAGATATTAAAATCAGTCATAACGACTTCGCTGTGACAGAAGTATATAACGATAGTATTCGTAAATTATATAAAAATTATTTGTATTTAATTGCTAATGCCGAAATAGTGACCACGTCGTCTCCTACATCATCTCTTTCTTACATTAATGTTGACAGTGCTTTTACTGCTACTTTATGCTCTACAGCTACAGATCCTGCTACAGGAAACAGCCTTTCCACTATGAGTGGTGATGTTGAAACACATATAGCTAAAAAAACTGATAGTAATGAGTTTGTATATTTTAATTATAGTCCTAAAGATTCTGTAGTCTATGAGAGTACTACAAAATTTAAATCTCTTAAGTCAATATTAGCAGGTAATTTTGTTGAATATAATAAAACATTTAAGTTTAAAAATATTGTAAGTGTAGATATTGTAAATGAATTTTTATTTGTTTTAGATAGAGGTCTTCATACATTATTTAAATTTGATATCACTGGTCTTTTAACTAATGATACTGCAGTACGTCGTACTGGTATCACTGATACTAATCCTGGTCGTTATTTATTAAAAACAATTGGCGGTACACAATATACTGAAATTAAAAACAGACTTGTAGATCCAGTTAGTGTGAGTATACATGACGAGAAAATTTATATTTTAGATAATGGTACCCATAGTATAAAAGTATATGATTTGAATTTTAATTATCTTACTGAAGCTAAAAACGGGGCAATGTACAATCAACAGACAAGAGACATCCCGGTTTCTGTTGTTGTAGATCAGATATCTGACACTGATAAAACGCCGCGTGGTTATATACTTTCATCAACTGGTAAGGTTTATGAATATGATCCAAGAACAAATACGATAAGTCAACCATGGCGATTATTTGAATCATATTTACCGTTTGAAATTTATGCATGGAAGGTAGATAGACCTTATTTAGATACAAATCAAAGGAGATTATATAAACCTGAAGGTCAAAGTTTTAATAAGATAGTTAATAGTAAATCTTCTAAAAATATTTTATATATTTCTACTAATAGAAACATATACAAAGTATATAAAACAAGACTAGACAAGCCTATTACTGCATTAGATTTTACTTCAATAAAAAATCTGACTACAGATTATTTGTCTGCTTCTGACCAAATGATTGTATCGTTTGATACTGCGTTACATAACGGCTATGATTACATGGCAATCACAACAACTACTCTTTCTAGTACAGTAAGTGCTGAAGGACACACTACAGGAGCTCCAGCATCTGGTTATAAGACTAGTACATATCTTTTTACGGATAAGAATATTACTGAAAAATTGTATAATGAGAATTTTTATACTAATTATTTTACTTTATCTGATATATTTGTACTACCTCAAGAAATAGTTAATAATATTACTTTAAATAAAACAACAAAAAAATTAATATATAATCATTATTCTTTTTTCGAGAATTTAAATAAAAAATTATATAGTTATTATACTAAAGCTAGTTTCGGTACTACAATTACACCGGCTATATGTACGTTAAATGATCATCAGTTTAATAAGCCTAGTACTTTTAATGATGATAGTGATTTTTACATAGGTGTAAATGAGCCGTTATTGACAGATGTTGTTAATAGGCCGCTTGAATTATTATATAGACAGCAAGAAGCATTATTTGATTTTATAAAAGAAGAGCCCATAAATACTGAACCACCAGCAGAAGTCGGGACTAGATTACCCGGCAAATATGAAATAGCTGAAAGTGTTATAAGTTTATCGGCAGCTACTCTTGAGACGGCTGCTGGCGACCCTGCGACAATAACAGTCCTTAGGCGCAATAATATTAGCGTAGATAATCAAGCTTGTTCTTTTTATTATTATACAGTACCTAATACAGCTACGGTATATGATTTTCAGCATGTATATTATGCAAATCCGAGTGTTGGAGTTTTCGAAAGAGGTCAAACGGAATTTGTTATTAATTTAGATACTGTTAAATTTATCGCGGATGGAACATTATATAAGGACACACCCGCCACGTATAATAAAACATTTAATTTAGTTATTTTACAAAAGACTAATTGTATTGTAGATCCAGATAAAGAATCGACAGTGGTTACAATAAAGCCTGTTACAGAGAAATATGATATTACTTTATTTGGTGCCACTGCCTTTTCAATACCAGGCTACAAGGCACGGGTAGGAGTACAAAGAACTTCATCGGATGGAGACTATACTCTTTCAGCAGCATGTAACATTCGAACAGTTGGAGAAAATTTAGGAAGTTATGAGTATGAGCCAATAATAATTGAACGAGGACAATATAGTGTATATTCACAGACAGCAGCAGGTGTATCAGATCCGGAAGCCGATTTTCCAGCAGTTCCAGATGGTACAGACCTATTGCAAAGATATGCTAAAGAGGTTGTTAATACTAGTACAATTCTCTTCCTTCCGGGAGTATCTTCAATAGTATTTGATATTACCACTGACTCAATACCTGTGGGAGACGAGCTTGATGCTGAAGCTCACGTCAATGTTGTAATACATAACGCCGGTCCAAATTCAGATATTAATCAAACTGCGCCAACACTGGCGGCAGATATGAACCATGAGGTTTATTTAAAGAGAAAATATAAACCAGTTACTTTAAATTTGAATAGTATTGCTTCCGATTTTGCATTGTCTCCCACTGTTACTAATATGGTAAGTAGTGTTAATATTTGGGATGCATTATCAGCGGCTACAGTAGCTGGCGGTAATACGAGTAACTGGATAGATGTATCAGCTTATCCCATTAGTGTTACTTTCACTGTCGGTTCGTCTCTGTCTGTAATTTCAACTGATACAACAGTTCCTGCATTATATATTAAACCGCCTAAATTAAGCGCTTCCTTGGTAGGAACACTTCATGATGAGGGCCCGCGTCTAGGTGAACCATGGACATCTTATATGCCTGAGTCAGGTAATAAAATTGAGATTTCAATTGCCACGGGATCGGCAGTAGTCGGTAAAGGTGGTCGAGGTGGCCATGGCGCTCTCTTACAATCATACGGCAGCAAACCGTATTATGACTATGGGTTTAAGCTTATAGATGAAATTGAAAATACAGAATCTGTCGCTATTGATCTTCATTCTGGATTACCAGGTGGGCCAGCTTTAAGCGGGATTGATTCATATTTTAATAACGGTATTACTATTACTAATAATGGTAAAATATATGGCGGCGCTGGAGGCGGCGGCGGAGGAGTAGGCGGCGTAAGCGCCCGAGAATTGAAACCATGGTGGAGCCGTTTAGGTATAGGTGGCGGTGGAGGAGGCGGAGGTGGCATCCACGCTAAAAATATAGGTGAAGGAGGTCTCCCAGGAATGTCTGATAGTTTAGACCAGAGCGAATATATAGGGCTTGCTTATGTTTCAGCAGGCCCGCTTCCTGTACGATCCGCGGATAATGATCCTGCTGGAGATGGAACTGAATATAAAAGCAAAGCTCCAATGTTCGATGTCGCGGCAACAGGATACCCAATAATTGAGTTACGACCTGCTCGATCAGCAGAGGAAACAGAAACTGATATCGCTGAATCTGCTATTACTGCTAAGGTGTCTGATTATCCAGGAATGATAGGACTAGCTGGTGGTAATATAGGAGAGGCAGGAGGTAGTGATAGTGCATCAGGTACGGCACATAAGCCATTTGTAGACGGTGCAGTCTCTGTGGGTGCTGAGTATTCATTAATAGATCCTAAGTTTACATTGAGAGTAGGAGGCGCAGTTGGTCATGTTATTAAAGCTCTGGACACTACTGTACCGATTGTTTGTGCTGGTAGTTCTTCTAATTATAGTGGTGCTTAAAGTATAACCATTACTAGTGTTTATTAAAATTTTTGATAAGTAATAGTAATGAAATTTAGCCCCACGGCTCAAGAGGCTCTTGCAGCTTCAAAATCATATGCAGAAGAGTTTAAAAGTAGATATGCTGGTACTGAGCATTTACTTTTAGGTTTAATTGAAAGTGGCGATATATTTTTAGAACAAACTTTTAATCGATTAGACGTAGATAGGACTCATTTAAAAGATATTGTTATTAGTATTTTAAATATAGAGGAAACTAACAAACTTTTTAAATCTGATATAGGGCCATCCTTTACACCTCGAGTTTTAAGAATAGTAGATTTTGCAAAAGGATTAGCTCAAAAGCTAGAAAAAAATACTGTAGATGTAATACATTTGTTTTTATCTTTATTGTACGAGAATGACGGAGTAGCTACGTCCATTCTTATGGAGTATGGATTAAACTTTGACAATGTAAAGAATGCTATACAGAAGGAATTAGGTGATATTAAAACTAGTACCGATTTAAGTAGATCTAGTATACCAGAGAGTCTAGAGCCTTATTTTATTGATTTAACTTATCAAGCTTCAACAAATGAATTACAAAGTACATTTTCTAGAGATGCAGAATTTGATAAAATTTATCTTGTTTTAGGAAAAAAACATAATACTAATCTTATTATTACAGGAGATCCTGGTGTAGGTAAAAAGTCTGTAGTGTATGAATTAGCCAGAAGAATAACTAAAAAACTTACTCCTAATCATTTACATGATAAAAGAATACTTGAGCTTAAACTTAAAACTCTTATTGGCGGTACAAAGTTTAGAGGAGATTTTGAAGCAAGAATGGATATACTTCAAAACTATCTTAAAGATAATACTGATGTAATTTTGTTTATTAATGACATTGCTCTTATAACCCGGATTGATGGTACGGCAAATATAGAAGAGTATTTTAGCGAGTTGTTTAATAGTGATGATATTAATTTTATAGGTACATGTACAGCGGATGATTACAAAAAATATATTGATGATATTACAACTATTAGTTCTAATTTTGAAAATATAACTGTTAAGCAAACTGACTTAGAAGAGACGAAAGGTATTTTATATAATATGATACCTATATATGAAAGGTTTCATAATGTAAAATATAATAGAAGTATCGTAGAAGATATTGTTAAGATGTCGTCTCGGTTTATTTTTGATAAGAGTCAGCCAGCTGCATCTTTAGATTTATTAGATGAATGTGGCTCGCATATTAAAAATCAAATATCTAATACATCAGAGCAAATTGTACAGCTTCAACAACAAATAGATAGTATACAAGAACAAAAACTTGTAGCTGTGGAAGGACATAATTTTGAAGATGGTATTAAATTACGACGAAAAGAAACAACTCTATCTAATAAATTAAAAAAAGAAGTAATTAAGCAAAAGGCTGTTGAATTCGATAAAGTTATTACAGACGACATTGTAAGAGATATACTTAGTATTAAAACAAATATACCTATAAGCAATATTAGAGGAAGCAGTTTACCTGATTTACATAAAGTAGAACACTCTTTAAAGGAAAGATATATCTCTCAGAGAAGAGCTATTGCATCATTATTGCATCATTTTAAAAGGGTTAAAACTGGATTACAGGACCCTAGTCGTCCATTAGGTTCCTTTCTTTTTATTGGTCCAACTGGTGTTGGTAAGACATATTTGTGTGAACTAATTTCAGAATATTTTTTCTATAATAAGCAAAATTTTCTTAAGATAGATATGTCTGAATTTATAGAGCCTCATTCTACTAGTAAGTTAATAGGCTCTCCTCCAGGTTATGTTGGTTATGGTGATAGGTCGATGCTTTGTGATTTTATTAAAAATAATCCTTATAGTTTACTTTTGTTAGATGAAATTGAAAAGGCCCATCCGGATGTAGTTAATATATTTTTACAGGTTTTAGATAAAGGTGAATTAACTGATAGTGTAGGTCGTAAAATAAATTTTAAAAATTGTATTATTGTATTTACGAGTAATATTGGTTCTGAATTATTTAATAAAGATTCTATCGGGTTTGGTGGTACGGCAATAAGTTCTATTGATTTAGAGAATGCTTGTCAAAAATTCTTTAAACCAGAGTTTTTAAATAGACTAGACGAAATTATTAGATTCGAGCATTTATCAGAAGAAGATATATATAATTTAGTTCAAATACAATTAGATATCTTTTCTAAAAAATTACAAGAAATAAATAATATAGAGTTTACTTTAACGCCTGAAGCTCGGGATTATATAGCTCAGCAAGGATATAATAGAAAATATGGGGCTCGGTTCTTAAGAAGGTTTTTCGAGAAACATATCGAAACTGAAATAGCGTCATTATTAATAAAGAGTAAAACTCAACTTAAAAAAATAACTTGCAAAGTCAAAGATAGTAGGTTACTATTTACGTCATGATTGCATATAAATTTGTCGTCAAGGACATTTATACAAACGAAAGAAGAGAATTTGAACTTCTTTCAGAAAACGCGGACCCACGCCCGGTGCATAAAGAAGGGATGAGACAGATTAAGTTCGAGGAGGATATTGAAAAACTATATGTTGATCTATCTGGAACGGCTGATGCTAGGACGTATGAGAGGTTAGTGTATGATAAGAGAAAAGGATTTTTAGGATCATGAATAATACAGGATGTTGTAGAAGAAGCTAGTAAACAAATAGAAGCTATTGAGCACGCTAGACATTGTAAAGAAATTGTAAGTTCTTTTGCGTCGGATCGATCTCAAGGCGGTGATTAAGTAGTTGCTATTAGCAATTATTTAAATAAATCCTTATGAAAGGAGACACACACACATGAATAAAAACGCATATGAAATTCGATTAGAAGTACTTCAGATGGCTCATGCAGATGAGGATCGAAGGTTTTCTGAAAAGCTCAGTGTTTATTATCAAGAAGAGAATAAAGAACAAGTAACTAGTAATACTGTTGATTCTCTCTTTCCAGACACAAATGCAGTTATTGCAAGAGCGGATAAATTATATCAATTTGTTAATAATGGTTGATATAAATAGATAACCAGAGAGGTATAATAACATTAGATGTCGGTATATATATCGACATCTTTTTTATTAAATAATTACAGTGATACCTGCGGAAATATTAACAATGGCTGGCGGGTCATTAGTAGGATTCTTTTTTAAATTGGTCGCAAAGCGAGCGGAGAATGAACAAAAGCGCTTTGAGATGTTTATGAAAGAGAAAAAGTTTGCTGATGAGTCAGCTGATAAAGCTGTTCAGCGTGTAAGTGTAGATGGTGGAAAGTGGGTCCGCCGTTTAATTGTTGTAAGTGTTCTGTTTGGTGTTATATTAGCTCCATTTATTACTACATTTCTTAATCATCCTATCGTAGTAGAGGAGCTCATTACTACAAAGATACTATGGGGATTACTTGGCTCAAAGACTGAACCTGTATTCATAGAAGTTGAAGGTTATTTATTAATACCTGAGATTCGACAAGCTTTAACAGCTATTATTGGTTTTTACTTTGGCCAAGCCACAGTGAAACGATAAGTTGAATTTCAAATTTATTCGTTATATTTATATGCGAAGCACTTATTTGTATCCGACCTATTAATCGCATAAATCAAACATAAATAAATATACAAATGCCACAAGACATTAACTATCTGGACGAAATATCTACCTTTACCTTTACAAGCAAATACGCAAGATTTAATAAAAATTTAAATAGAAGAGAGACGTGGGATGAATGTATAAATCGAGTTACGAAGATGCATGTTGATCGATTTAAAAGGGATTTACCGTCAGAAGATATAGATACAATTAAGTGGGCATTTCAACAAGTAAAAGATAAACACATTGTACCTTCAATGCGATCAATGCAGTTTGGCGGTAAAGCAGTATTAGCACATAATGCTCGTATATATAATTGTGCGGTAAGACATGTTGATAGTATAAGATCTTTTGCGGAGATATTTTATTTATTGTTATGTGGATGTGGTGTCGGTATCGGAGTTTCAAAACATTTTATTGATCGATTTCCTGATATAGTTACTGCAAAAGATAAGACAGGTACGGTTGTAACTTATGTTGTTGAAGATAGTATAGAAGGATGGGCTGATTCTATTGAAGCATTATTGAATTCTTATTTTCGTAATACAGCTTTTTCAGGTAGAAAGATTGTTTTTGATTTTAGTAAAATAAGACCAAAAGGGACTCCTTTAGAGACCGCTGGAGGTAAAGCTCCTGGGTATCAAGGATTAAAGAGGTGTCATAAAAAGGTAAAGGAATTATTTGATTATATTATTGAACAGCAGAGCCAAACAAGATTAAAACCAATTAATGCATATGATATTTTAATGCATTGCGCCGACGCAGTATTGTCTGGTGGTATTCGTCGATCAGCTACATCTCTTATTTTTGATAAAGATGATGAAGAGATGATGAATGCGAAGACATTTTTCGATGTTACTCGTCATACTAAATTTTATCATGATGATGAAACTGATTTATATGTAGGTAAGATTACAGTTAATAAAAAGAAGTATGAGGTAGAATTAATTGAATATGAATATAATGAAGTAATAAAAAATAAACGTATTAGTTGGGTCCATATTGAGCCTCAACGAGCTAGAAGTAATAATAGTGTATTACTTCTAAGAGATGAAACAACGTTTGAAGAATTTACAGACATTCTTAATAAGACAAGACAGTTTGGAGAGCCTGGATTTGTGTTTGGTAATCATCCATGGCAATTATATAATCCTTGCTTTGAGATAGGCTTTATACCTGTCACTAAAGACGGTGTTTGTGGTGTTCAATTCTGTAATCTAACATCGATTAACGGAGCTAAGATTGATACTAAGGGTAAGTTTTTAGATGCAGTAAAAGCTTCGACAATTGTAGGTACCTTACAAGCAGCGTATTCTGAGTTTGATTACCTGAGACCTGCGTCTAAGCAATTAACAGAAGGTGAGGCACTGCTAGGTGTGTCTATTACTGGTATAATGGATAACCCTAAGATTCTTTTAAATGCAGATTATCAGAAAGAAGGCGCTGAGTACGCTGTTAAAGTTAATAAGTCTTGGGCTAAAAAGTTAAATGTTAATCAAGCCGCTAGGATTACTTGTATTAAACCAGAAGGTACGTCGTCATTAGTACTAGGTAGCGCATCCGGTATACACCCTCATCATAGTAGAAAGTATTTTCGACGTATTCAATGTAATAAACTTGATCCAGTGTATAAGCACTTTAAGAAAAACAATAAACATATGTGTGAGGAGAGTGTATGGTCGGCAAATAAGACAGATGACGTAGTTACGTTTCCTATTAAGATTTCTGATAAGGCTTTAGTGAAAGACGACCTTACAGCCTTACAACATTTAAAATATATTAAGTCGACGCAACAAAATTGGGTGATTCCTGGTACTACTGAAGCAAATACTAATAATATTGAACATAATGTTAGTTGTACCGTGGTAGTAAAGGATGATGAGTGGGATAGAGTGTTCAAATTCTTGTATGATAATAAGAAATACTTTGGAGCGGTGGCACTGTTGCCTAAAATTGGTGATAAATTGTATGATCAAGCGCCATTAGAGTCAATAATCGATGAAAAAGATGAAATACGATGGAATAATATTGCCGATACGTATACATCTGTGAATTATAAGATGTTAAAAGAAAAAGAAGATACAACAGAGGTACAAGACACGGTTGCTTGTGGCGGAGGAGCTTGTGAAGTACCTAATTTACAAGAAGTAAAAGTATCTGAACCAGAAGCGGTAGTGGCCTAGTGATTTTTCTTTACACCGTTGTATCTAGTTAAGTCTAACTGACATAAAGGCTTTTCTATTTTTAATTTTCCTAGATATTCGTTCTGTACAACAAGTTTACT
>Ga0209756_1004691_pt1 | contig 10553 bp, 22 predicted proteins | sample ETNvirenome_6_85_FD_184071 | JGI IMG/M metagenome (GOLD analysis project Ga0209756, IMG submission 184071) | Marine viral communities from the Pacific Ocean - ETNP_6_85 (SPAdes) (version 3) | ecosystem: Environmental > Aquatic > Marine > Oceanic | place: Pacific Ocean | collected 2013-06-19
CTTAACGCTAGATAAGTTCTAGTGTCTTGATGTGATTCTAAATCATAACTCATCTTTATGCCCTCATGTTATAGGAAATTCTTTTTCCTTGTCTTATTGCTTTAGCTCTTGCTTTAGCCATTCTACCTAATCTTTTGTCATTAGCTAGTTGTTTTGCTGAACGTTTTGGTCGTCTATTCATAGCTCTATGCTGTGCAAATCCTTTTGCTGTGCCTTTTACCATTCTTAGTTTACTATAAGCTGGTCTTGCTGTAAGTCTAGGCATACCTTTTTTGGTTGTAGAAATTGTAGGTAATCTACGCTTTTCTAATTCATAACACATTAAAGCTAATTTTTTCTTTGGTAATTTCTTTAAAGCCATCATTATTTTTCTTACTAATTTAGCTTTAGTCATTTTCGAATACTGTTTTAGAGACATTAATCTCATCATTTTTGTCATATCTTTATCATTTAGCTCCACTATTTGAGGATTTTAAACCAGTTAGGAGTAAACTTATACCTAATATTCCACCAAATATTCCCAAGCCTTTAGATATAAAATTATCATTTTGTGTAATTGTTGGATTTATAACATCTATTGGAACTGAATCTTCTTTAACTGTAAAAATTAATGGTTCTGCAACTGCTATATTATTTTCTGTCCATAGATAAATTCTGACTTGTAATTCCTTGTAATTTTCTGCTGATTCATCAAAACTTAATTCTTGTGTAGGGAGTAATGGTGGTTGTGATGGTGGAAATTTAACAATGTTTTGTTTAATTTGTCCTAATGATGAAATTGGTAAACCATTTTTATTTCTTAACTCAAAGTATGAAATTAAATTAATATCATTATAATATGGATTCCAGTTTAAAGTAATCTTATCCATTATTACAGTTCCTTTAACACGATTATCTTTTAATTCAAATTCAATACCAGTTTGTTTTACCATTGGATAATTTACTTTTGAATCTTCAGCTTCAGGTTCAACAGATGGAATATAATTATAAAAATCCCATACTTCTTGATTCGTATATCCAGCTCCTTGAATTTTCCACATTATGTTTAATTGGTCTAAATATTCTTGTGTTACGTTATACTTTAGACGTTGAACTACTGAGCCATCAACTAAAGTATATTCTACAATATCAAAAGTTTCTTCAGTTGGAGTTGTAGGAGTTGGAGTTGTAGGTTCTGTTAAACTAAAAATCCACCCTCTTGAAGTTTGAACATCAATGAAATTTTGTGTTACGTATAAATGGTCATAAGTGCCATCTTGATAAATTCTATAAATCCAAATCTTTTCATCTTGTTTTGAAGTTATATTTCCCGATTGAATTAATGAATTAAATCCATTTATAAAATCTTGACTTGTTATTTTTCCTTCTTTTATCCATGTAATATTATTGTTAAACCATTCTGGGTAATCATATTTACCCGCTTGTAATTCATTGATTATTGTTTGAGCTTCTGTTGTAATTGTTGAAGGTAATTCATCAACTACTTTAACATTAAACCCAGCATTTCTATAAATTTCTAATTGATATTCTTGTAATTCTTTTTGTTCAATGTTTCCATTTTTATCAATTATGTTAACGGTGACAGTTGCCATTATGCAATACCACCTTCAGCTAAATTTTGCCATTTTTCATAAGTCCAATTTTCAATATAATTTTTCCAATAAATCGGTTCACCAGCAACAACTTTTCTTTTATTATAAACTAATCCTAAACTTTTAGCGTATTCTTCTAATCCTAATTCAGAACTTTCAATAGCTCTAGTGTACGCATTCCAGTTCCTTTCAGTGTCTTGTGGTGTTCTACCACTAACGGCAGAACGCTGAGTTTCTAAATTAGCGTAAACTTTAGAAACTTCAGCTTCAAGTTTAAACATATTAAAATCAGCTTCAGTGTAAACATTTTCTAAACTTGTTTTTAATTCAGAATTTTCATTTGTTAATACTATATTTTTTTCTTTTAATTCTGCATTAGTTTCTGCTAAAATTACGCTATGGTCAAATATGTCTTGTTCTTGAATAACATAAATTGGTTCTTTAACCTGGATTTCTGCTATTTCTTCTGGTGGAGTTTCAATAGGTATTTCTTCTATTGGTTCTTCTATTATTTCTTCAACGATTGGTTCTATTTCTTGTGGTTCAAAACTTGAAGTTGTTGAATCTATTACTGGTTTTCCATCTAGATATTCTATGGTATAACCTATTGATTTTAGCGTGTCAATGTTTTCACAAGTCATATTACCTTCCGTTACATTACCACCTTGAGAAGTTGCTCTCACATTTCTAACGCATACAGATAAAGACATTATCTAAACTCCGATTGAAAATTACGTTCTTGCAATTTCATTACTAATTTTGAAACTCCAGTAATTACAATAAAACCACCTATCATTGCAAAAATCGCCCAAGTTATCAACTGAACTTGATTACCAGAAGCTTCAGTATTTTTCTGAAAGTTTAATGCGGTTGCAATTACAATTAGTAATGCTACAACATTAATGATATCCCAAAACTTTACGCCATTGTAACCAGTTTCATCAAATAGACGATTCCATTGATTAGGTAATTCTTCTGATGAGGGAATATTAAATCCTAAGAAATTAGCAATAGCTACAATTCCACCAGTAGCAAACTTTGAAGCTTCCATAAATTTAGCAAATCCAAAAGCAATTACATAATATAATATCAAACTTGTTAACAGTGGAATAAAATCAAATCCTAATGCTTTTTTAGATATTTTTGAAGCTTCTTTAGCTCCTTGTCTTGCTACTAAAGCTGAACTTACTAAAGCCATTTGTTACTCCCATTCGTTGAAACGTGTTCCCGTTCCGTTACAGTGTAAACACTTTTTGTGAGTTAAAGTTCCTAAAACAGAAGAACGAATTATTATTGAACGATTCCCTCTACAAACTTTACAAACTTGCCATGTGTTTTTAGTTTGATTAATGTGAGCTGGTATTGGTAAAGCGTGTTCATACTTGTGAATATTTGGTGGAGTGTTTCGAATAACTTCCAAGTCAGTTCCTATCATTATTTACCTATTCCCTTTAGAAAACCGCCCAGGTATTTTATAATTGGTTTTCCAGCTAGATTAATTATTTCTTGATTGTCAACTGCCATCTTTAACAAATCTGCTTTTCTCTGTAAACTAGCCATTTGTTTTTCGTCAGCTCCATTTTCTTTTAGATATTGTAATTCTGCCATAACTTTTGCATACATTTGAGGTGCATTTTCTAAAAGTTCATCTATACCATTTTCTAAATTCTTTTTTTCTTTTTGAACTTCAATGCCTCTTTTAACTTTCTTAATTTTCTCGGTATGAGATAAAACCAATTTTCCAAGAAAGTAAGTAGCTACTAATCCTATTGATAAGTAAACAACTGGGAGTATTTCAATAAATTCCATTATGAGCACCCACCTGAGCCACAACCTGAATAGTCCATTAACTCTTGATTGTTTTCAGAACGCCAAATTGGATAAGCGTGTGTCAAGTCACCATGTAAATGTAATTCAACTTGACTTTCATACCAAGTTTTAGGAACTGCTGTAGGAATTATTGGAAATACTGGAAGCATACCAACTTGATAAGTTGCAGTTCCACTTTTTGAAGATTCAGTTTGAATTCTAACTTTAATTGGTAAACCACCATTCAATTTAATCGGTCTTACAATATCAGCATGGAACATAATAATTTGCTCACCGGTTGCAGTTAAGTTAGGTGAACCAATCTCTATTGTTAAATCTTCAATTACTGTATCGCCTGCACCATCACCAATTTCTGTAATTGTTAAATGAATATTCCCTGCATTTACATTACCAGAAGTGTACGCTGAAACTTTTAATCCAATACCAAAATTTAAAGCCAATTTGTACGTCCACGCAGTCATGTCAGGTTGGAGAATCCAAGTCTTATCAAAGTCTGTATCATTTCCATTATGCAATAATTCACATTTATCACTTTCAGAAATAAAACGTGCTAATTCATCAACTGGTAAAGCTGAGTCATGTGTACTTTGATAAAATGAAGCTGTACTAGGAGTTAGTGTTGCTAAATTAGTTGCTTGAGCTAAAGGTAAAGGGAAGGTTACGTCATGTCCAAAACTACCAGTGTCATAAACTGGTTTAATTCTTAACTGTGTTGGATTTGGTAAACCATTAACAGACATAATTAATCACGTAAAATGTTACTATTAAAGATTCTAAAATCAGTTTTTGGTATATCCATATCCAACTGCAAAATTTCCACTTGCTGTTTGTGCTTCATCTATTGTTAGATTATGAGAAATTAGACAAGAACTTTTCATTCCCATATGGATATTTTTATAGACTGGTTGTTTTGCTAATCCTACACCGATTGCAGAACCTAAAGCTACTGATGTTGGTTGACATGGAACTTTTAGTGGTAAGGAATTCTCAAAGTCATTAGAACTTATACTCATAGAACCGATAAAAGATTCTCCCGCAGTAACTACACCGTTAACTAAAACTGGAGTAATTGTTTCTAAGAATGTTCCATCATTGATTGTAAGATTTTCACCTTGAACGGTTGTAGCACTTGTGCCAGTTGCAGTTTCATTTGCTACTGAATCATAGAACATTTCTTTTTTGTTTGTTTGTGCTGTTGAATAATGTAATCCAACACCAAGTTTGTTTGCTACGGTATTTGCAATATAGTTTTCACCGTAAATTTGGAATTGCTGTGTACTGCCTAATTGTAACGGAGTATTACATTCTACAGTATCTAACATTGGAGTTAATGAAGAACCGAAAGTTCCAAGACCAGCTTGAATAGGTGGAACGATAAATTGTTTTGGTAAAAGATTAATTGAGTTTGATTCTATAATACATTTTGTTAAATTTGTTTGTCCAGCAGTCATATTTCCAGTAGAAGACATGTAAGGAACTACCTCAATCAAAGTTTGAGCTTGTGTTGGTTTAGTTAATGGTTGACCACCGTTAATTTCAGTTTTTGCAACAGCAGTTCCTAAACTTGTTGGAGTTGCAATATCCCAGCTTGTCATTAGAATGAACCCCCTATTGAATCGTCAGTTGGTGAATACATTCCAGTTTGCATTGTAGCCATTCTGTTTTGTTGAACTACTCCTAAAACTTTAGGACTAGAAGCCATAGTTTTTGATTGTGAATTTGAGTTCATCGGTGGGTCAAACAGTCCGCCGATTCCACCACCGATTAAGAGATTCTTACCGATAGCTCCAACTTTACTTTTTTGTGGTAATAGTTTAACACCAGATTTAGAATAAAGAACGCCTGCTAATCCTAAACCAGTAAATTTATTCACAAGTCCACCAGGATTTATTGTAAATGGTATTTGGTCAGAACCATAAAGATTATCGCCTTTGAAAGCGTGTAAACCTGTTAATCTACCTGTTACAATGTTTAAAGCAATTTTTAATTTTGTTGCCATATCTTCGTTTTTGTAACTTGAAGTAGAATTCAAATCTGAATAGTCTTTAGCTGTTAATTGTGAAAAGAATGCTAGATAACCAGAAGCGTTTTTAGCTAATTTGTACATATTATTGCCTAAAGATTTAGAACCGTTTTTACCGTTCTTTCTATTTTTCTTTCTACCTTTCTTAGCCATATACAGAGTGTTAAAAACAATCTCTATTTATGTAATCTAAAAAAATGAGAAAAAATTAGTTCTTGTATATTAAGAAACTAACTTAGTTTTTACCGAATTGAGTACGGATAATAGTAACAAGAATTATTCCTATTACTCCCAGTGTTGCGATTCCTTCGAATTCCATGAAAGTCAAAATTGTATTATCTATTTTAGGATTCTAAACAATTAGGACATTCTGGTTTTTCATTTTTTCTTACTAAAATGGTAAACTTTTTTTCACAAGTCGTACAAAATAAAGACTTTTGTTTACAAATTTTTGCTTTATAGAATGGCACTTCATACCATTTGATTCGTTTACTATGGAAACGCCCACTTTCATCATAGTAAAATACCAATGGGTATCGCTTGGTATGTTCGTTAGAACGCCCTTTACGGTTATTGGTAGTCCATGAAACGCCTTTAACATACATCACTTTACATCACTTTTACTATTAAGTAATCCACATTTTTTAAACATTCTTATAATAATACTATTTAGAATAATAGTAGTTTTAGTATTATCCCTAGTGGATATTACAATTATTAATAATAATATGATAACTTTTCATTGAAATTGCAGAATGTTTAACTGTAGTTTTATTATTTCTCAAAGTTATCATAACAGAATGATTATTTTAGATGAATATAAAGAATAGTTTAATTTTTGAACGCTTTTTGTCAACTTTTTGAATTACCAAGAATTAACTTAAAATTTTTTCCATACTTTAGTAATGAAGGCATTGATATCAGATACTACAAAGAAAACAATCCGATATGATGAAGCATTTCATGTAACTGTGAAAAACTATGGTGAAGGCACTACACTAGAGTTAGATACTGAAATGATTCCAGAATTGAAAAGCATTCTAGCAAACTCTAGAAAAAATGGTTGTAAAGACTGGAAATTCACCAAAGACGGTATTAAAGAAGATGGTAGTATCAAATGGAAAAAAGAGTATCTAGAATCACAAGAAAAACTAGATTAAAATGAACTCAAAAACAAAAGTTAGACACGTAGAACGATTAGGATTAGAAGCCGTTACAACAATCGAATCTCGTGCATTCTTTTTCCTTTTTGTAGAAATTGACACTAAAGATAAATCAATATTACAAAGTTTATTCAAATACATAACAAACAGAAAAATTTCTGTAATTGTTTACGAATCTAACAAAGGTTATCATATTGTTTCACCTTCTTTGTTACACTTTCAAGAATGGCTTAGAGTTGTTAAAGTATGTCAACAAATTTATCCAAATTCATTTTACTACCATGATGTTATACGAATCTCAAATAAGAAAAATGATTCGAAAGAATGTTTTTGGTATAATGCTGATTTTGGTGAAGTTCATCAAGTTTCACAAACTTTACTTTCAGTTTATGAATCTAAATTTGAAAGAAAAATACCATGTCCAAATACAGTTAAAACAAAGTTGTCTTTTACAAAATATGAGGATTTAGAAATTGAATGATAAATTTTTAGATGTAATTCAATTTAATTTACTAGCTAATGATTATACAACATTACAAGATGTAAGTGATTTAGTGGAAAAATATTTTGAATCAAATAATTCACCTAGAATAATGAACGAAAGGAAAAAAGCAATATTTGAAGGATTAAATGAAATAGATATTATTTTACCAGAAGTAAGTGAAGATAAATGGATTGTTTACTAATGTATTTTGTATTTGTTAAACCTGGAAAACTTGAAAAGAAAAAATGTTCTTTCATACCAAATAGAAACGGTGATGGTGATACTCAATGACTTATGATGATATGGCAGATTGGTTAGATGAAAATATTTTTCCAAGTGATTACGGAAGTTTAGAAGATTATGCTAAAGTTATTTCTAATGAATTTGGAATTAATATGGAATTAGCTATGGCTTTAGCTAGACCATTTTGGGAAGAATATTTAGAAGAACGATTTCAACAAGAATCTTTAGATGATTTTGAACCAGAACCAGAAAAGAAAAAAGAAAAGCCTAAAGAAGTTAAATTAACACAAACTCAAGAAACTGACATTCAAAATGTAATACAAAATGAAGATTTAACTAAACGTGAAGTTTCAATTAGAACATTGGAAATAGTAAATAAACCATTTTCATTAAAACAGTTTTATGATGAAACTGGCATGGTTCAATCTACTGCTAGAAGGGAATTAGGACAAGCTGTAAAACGTGGTGAAATTGAACGTGTTTCTAGAGGAGTTTACAAAAGATTATGAGATGTTCAATTTGTGATAAAACTGTAAAATATGCAGGGAAAATAGCTCGTAAAAGAAGGATTTGTGGTTCATGTATGTACGCTATTACTACTATCGGTTCAAATTGCATAAATAACACACATCTATTAGAAAATCCATGCAAGATAAGAAAATAACAATAGGGATTTCAGCTTCAATAGCTTTGATAATTTCTATTATTTGCTCAACTGTACATACTGGGGTATTCCCATGAGTACACAAGCTAAAGAAGTCAAAAAGGCGGATAAACTTCTAAAGGAATTAGAAGTTTTAGTAAATGCTGATAAAACGCCTAAACCTAGACAAGCAGAAATTGAAGCAGTATGGTCTATTTGTCGTAAATTAACTGGCGTTACTGATTAGGTGATTTTAATGAATATGGAAATATTCAATACCACAATGTTAGTCTTTATTTTATCTAGTATCATCTATCTAATTCGTAAAACTACTACATTATGCCATGATGTCGATAGTCTTAAAAATAAAGTAGAGAATTAAAATTATGTCAATATTTACAACTTTGTATGATGGCTTAAAGGATAATGAAAGAATAAAGGATTTAGGATTTGGTGTACTAGGTGGAGTGATTTCAATTTTAGGAACTAGATTACTAACTGGTGTAACTGAAACTAAACAACAAGATGAAGAAGAAGATTTTGAAGATGGGATTGAAGATGACTAAAACAGAATGCAATTCATGTTGTATGGTTAAAGATGAATCTGAAATGGTTCATATTTGCAAAGAGTGTATTCAGCAATACAAGGAAAAAAAATAATGGGTCATTCTAATTTACTATCTTTCAATATGCCACCAATAAGTAAAAGTGGACTGTTAGGAGTGTTAAGTGGAGCTGGTGGTGGTGGTGGTTTAGGATTATATCAAGAATTAGCAAGAACAACTTTAGGTTCAACAAGTACAACTTTAGACGTATCTTATGACGATAAACCTTATCTTATGTTTTTGATAGATTGGGCTAGAGAAACGGGAGCTAGTGCTGACCCATTAGCTCAATTAGGTGACACGTCTGCCGATAATGGAAACAATTATTCAAGAAGATTATCAGCAGATGGAGGTTCAGATAGTACAAACACTTCAGTTAATTATTTCTCAAAGTGGGCGACTGGTTCGGGTTCATCGGTAAGAAACTTTGAAGTTATGGTATTAGCCAATAATGCAGATTTAGAAAAACCTATTATTGTCCAAGGTAATTTTTCAGCTAGTACTGGAAGCAGTTCTGCACCTAGCCGAACTGAAAACGTGGGTAAATGGGCTAACACTTCGGTTCAAGCTGGATATTTTTCTTATAATGGTACTGCGGGAACTACTTTTTCAACCGGTTCGGAAGTTGTAGTTTTAGGATATGACCCAGCAGACACTTCGGGCGATTCAGTTTGGGAAGAATTAGCTAGTGTTGAATTAACTGGAAGTGCAAGTGTAATAGATTCAGGCACAATCACAGCTAAAAAATATCTATGGGTAGAAGCATTTACTCAAGCTACTGGCGGTGCAACTGGTGATGGTATGAGATTCCAATCCGATTCAGGTGATAATTATTCACAAAGAAAATCAGCAGATGGAGGTTCAGATAGTACAGCAACATCTACAAACAGAATAGCTTATGACGCCACAGGTTCATCGAATGATAAATTTACTTCTGCATATATAGTAAATAATGCCGATGAGGAAAAATTGGTAATAGGTGAATTAAATCAAAGAAATACTTCTGGAAGCGGTTCTGCACCTCGTAGAAGCGAATTTGTAGGTAAATGGGCTAACACTTCGAACTCTATTACTTCGGTTCAAATTGTAAATCTAGACGCTGGTGATTTTGCTAGTGGTTCAATATTAAAAGTATGGGGATTTGACTAATGGCATGGGAATTATTAGCGACCGGCACTGGTAGCGGAACATCATTTAATTCGGGAACTTTTACCGCTAAAAAATATCTATACTTTGAAATTTTATCTGATTGGTCATCGGGTGATGGTGGAACAGCTGTTCAATTTGGGAATTCCTCATTAGATACGGGTGGAAATTATGCTTATAGATATTCTTTCAACGGTGGAGCTGACGCCACCCAGGTTAATAAAAATCATATTTACCTTGATGGTGACGCTAGTAACCCACGAGCTCCTACATTAAGTTCAGCTTATATTATGAATGTTGCAGATGAAGAAAAATTATTAATTAGTAATGTAATGGACACAAATTCCGCCGGAGCCGGTTCGGGCGTTAACCGTTCTCAATGTGTGGGGAAATGGGATAATAATTCAGAGCAAATTGATATAATTGGATTTGTAGCAGAAGCTGGTGGAACTTATTCTAGTGATACACAATATTCTATATTCGGAACAGATTAAATATGACTAAGGAGTTAATCTAACATGGCATGGACTTACGAATTAGTACAACAGAAAGATGATAACGGAAATAATATTCCATTATGGACTGTAACACAATGGAATACAAATGACACTAATACAAAATATGAAACTACCATAACAACGGCAGTTAAAGAAGTAGCTTACCCTGATGATTAAGATGGCACAAAATGCTAGAGATTTAAATTTTGAAGTAATAGACCAATTACTAGAAGCTGGTATTGACCCAAAAGATTTATTGGATAATTTAGTAAAAGCTGACGATGCTTACAACATTAACACATCTTTAGCTTTTATTGTAAGAGTTTC
>Ga0209756_1004692_pt1 | contig 10552 bp, 12 predicted proteins | sample ETNvirenome_6_85_FD_184071 | JGI IMG/M metagenome (GOLD analysis project Ga0209756, IMG submission 184071) | Marine viral communities from the Pacific Ocean - ETNP_6_85 (SPAdes) (version 3) | ecosystem: Environmental > Aquatic > Marine > Oceanic | place: Pacific Ocean | collected 2013-06-19
GAAAAAATTTTGAATAAAATAGCCGGCCACACGAAATATTTGTCCTGTTTTTAAACAGAGCATCATGTGAAGTCTATAAGTATAGATATCTTTTTTCTTTGAGTCACGTCTTTTTTCTAATTTTACTATTTTTTTTCCTAGATATTGATAATAGCTTTCTTTACAAACTACATTCTCCTCTTCAAGAGTGTCGCATAAATTAAGAGCCAAGCCCCAAACTCCTGACTCTCTTATAAAAGCTTTCTTTCTAGTGGTTGGCTTTATGATGTAAAAGTTGCCAACCTCTAAATCACAAATCCTCATAGAAGTATTGTATCACTCTTTTGTAACTTTGTAAACCTTAGAATGTGGCCTCGATCTAAGATTGGATGGTCCGCGCACAGACATTTTTATGGGAACAAACGATTCTAAGCCTTCTGCTCTATCATATTGAGTGACTAGTTCCGACATATCATTGTCGACAAACTTACTACTATATCTAGGGCCATCAGGGCCGCTTTGAGGATTAGGCCATGCGCAGCCCGTAGTGTCAGCCAGCGTCGTTTCGTCCACCCTATAAACGTAAATAGGGTCGCCTTCGTCGGCGATATTGACGGCCGTGAGCGTATAATATCCGGCGGCAACAGAGTTTCGGCCCCCAATCGCTGGACTAAGTGCTTGGGCGGTAAGATAAATGGTTTGTCCATTGGCCCAGCTATTTGCTTCGGGTGCGGTAGCGTCACCGTTCGTATATATTGTCCCGATGGCGTTGCCCGGATGTTTTGCTAAATAATAGGCATCCTCACTATCCATCAACTGAATTGGATTGCCAGCGCCGCCCTTTAATTGAGTTCCGCCGGCTGCAGTAGAACAGGCTGTATCTGCGTTCGCATAACCAGTCCGGACCGCAGCGCCGTATGCAACAATTGGAGTTCCCACTTATTATATCTCCTTACTAGTATAATTAGGATTCTTTTTTAAATCCATCCAGTTTCTTAAGCTTATTCCCAAGAATCTACTAGCCGCACTATTTGTTTTAAAGTGATCTCTTGCAAAACAAAAAACAGCCTTTTTGGCTATTTCTGGGATTTCACTCCATACTTTAAAACCGTAAGGTTCGCCGCCTATAGCTCTGCTGGCTATGTCAAATTTCAGTTGTACAAGCTCTTCTAAAGTTAATGAAGCAATCAACGCCTCCACGTCTTTAGTTACTTTTCTTTTTTTACGGAGTTCTTTTAAAATACTCATGGGCCGGTAAAAGTTTCTGAAGCACCTTTAAAACTCTCATACCTTCAGACATGTCAAGGGGAGGTTCCTCTTCGGGCGCGCCTTCCTCGCCGGGTTCGAACTTCGCAGTTGTACCGGCTACAGCTTGGTATTCTGGAGAGGACGGTTCTGCCAACGAGGCGTCCTCTTCTTGATCAAATTGATCAAAATACATTTTAAAATTAGCAATTAAGAAATCGGCAAAGTCTTCTTTGTCGCTTTTTAATGATAGCATTGCATAACCGTCCGCAATTTGCTTGGCAATCTTAGGAAATTGCCTTTGTGCCATTTCCATACCAGTTTTGTCAAGGGCGCCAATCCTTATAAATTCTCTTTCACGAGCTACTTTTTTAGCTACATCCGCTGCACCCTCTGGTTCTGGTTCTATTACTTCTTCCTCTTTATCTTCGATATCAATAAATTTATCTTCGTCATCGTCGCCAACTTCTATTTCAATGTCTTCGTCTTCTTCCTCTTCACCTTCCTGCTCTATAAACATATCTTCTGTGACAACTTCCCCTTCTTCCTCTTCAACTTCAATGTCGGGGAACTCTTCTTCTTCGCCGGGGAGGGGCTCTCCCTCTAGATCAGGCCCAGGTACTTGAGCCTCGTGGTCCTCGTCCCCTAGTCTAGGCTCCTCATCGGGGCCGCCAGAGGTCATGTCAACTCTCATCAAAATGTTAATAGCGTTTTGTACAATGTGCGCCCGATAAGACTTTCTTTGTTCAAGGCTCGTAGTTAATTGCTCATAGCCTTGTTTCAAAATAGGAATAACGAGCTTAAGAACGGTGGCTAGAACATTAATGCCAGTAGAGCGATTAGGGGTATCCGTAGTAACATCTGATGCTTCTTTTAATAGAATGTTCTGAATAATAGATCGGAGTCTAATATTGTTTTTTATTTTAAAAATACTTTCTTCCAGTTTTTTTCTTTTCTTTTTTATAATACCTTCTCTAATAAAGGCTCTTAATTTTTGTTCTTGTAATTGTTCCATACTTATAAATAGCTCCTATGGTTCAAACCTTCTAAGCACCCCTAACAGGAGGAATTGGCATCGCAGGATGATTTTTCATAAAATCGTCGGTGCTGCTAGGCCGGGGTGGGCCGCGGCGGCCCGAATGTCCCATGCCGACCATTCCGGTAGATGCGGAAACTTCCATTATTTCATATTCTTCCAGTTCTTCGCCTTCTGTCATAGCTTTAAAGCGCTCTACTTGTGCCAACCTTTTCTCTGCCGCCTTACGACTTTTGCGACAGCCAAAACTACGAGGCTTTCCCTCTTTAGTTTTAGCATTCTTGGCAAACACACACCATTGTTTTTTACCTCGTGTTTTTCGCACAGTCTCATTAACAATGTCTAGTGCCTTATCTATAACTTCCATTATAAATATAACAGATTCGCTCAACATGTTTAAATCTTCAGGGCTGAATTTATCTGCCAAACTTGCATCGATCAAACCTTCGAAAGTCGCCAATTTATCTTGTACTGACATAGGCTCTGGCATGTGGTTTAATGCCACTTGTAATTGATCTAAAGTAATGTCTGGGTGGCCATCAACAATGCTTCTAATTGTGCTAGCGCTGATCTTGTCTGCCGTCTCGCACCCCTCGCCCCTACAAGCCGGCAAAATTAAAGAATCTACTGTAATTGTGTCCGCATTTTTATTAAGGCTCTTGGCCTTTTCCATCTCTTTTGGAGCGTAGCGGCTTGCATCGGCTGAAGAGGTTAACAATAAAATGTTTTCACCGGGGGCTGCGACTTGGCTAATATATTCGTAGGCTGCACCGATTGGGCTTGGGCTACTCGATATTTCTACACTAACTGGCTTATTAATTCCTGCTGCTTGCAAGTACTTTTCAAACACCTTTTTGGCCTTGTCGGGGGTGATTTTGGCACTCCTTACGTCTTTATCGGGAGCAGAAATGATGATTCTAATCTCATCGATGTTTTTGTCTTGGGCGACTGCCTTAATAACCGAAAGGTGCCCCTTGTGCGGAGGCTTGAATGAGCCGGGAAACAGCGCAATTGTTTTGCCCTTGGCCGTCGCTTCTTTAGGCTCGGCCTCTTTTCGATGTGGTGATGCCACGCCCCGCAGAATGAATTCGCCCGTAATTTTGGTCTTGAAGGTGTCGCCAGCCAACGTCAACACAAGGCCCTCATGGTCCTTTGCAGGCCCCGAAACCGCTGGGTGGTCCACTTCCATGTTGTCCATGATTACGTTGCCCAGAAGCCTCGTAGCGTGCCAAAAAACAGCACCGTCGATAGCTTTTTGGTTGTCCTCTGGGTTGGCCAAAAGCTGATCCAGCGGAATCTGTCTAGCCGGATCGGCATTTAGGTCGTCGGCGACGGTACCTAACACTTTCACATAAATCTCTTTACCTTGTGCTGGAGGTGCGCGGCCATCGGATGTCATGACCTCTTCTCCAATCCGATTTTTGGCAGCCTGAAGTCGTTCTCCAAGAGTCTTTTCATCAACATTTCCATCTGAGAGGGTTACTGGAATCGGGACGCTCATAACAGGGGCAAAATCAAACTCACCAGTTTTTTTGGAGGGAATAAGAGAATAAACCGCGAAGCCGTGTTTTTCACCAGCTTTATTTACTTTTTCTGCTAGGCTATCCAAGGCTTTTTGGTCATAAGGAATTGGGGTGGACGCCTCCTTGGTCGCCTTGACGGACGGACGTTCCAACCCGGGTCTTATAAGTTTGCCTTTGCGGCTATGCTTTTCATAAAATTGTTTTACGCCATGAATTTTAAGGAAGTCGTGGTCATACTCCAGAACATTAACGCTTTTGCCGCCCTCCTCCTTCTTTTTAACATATTCTATATCTAAAAATTTAGTAGGGTCGTCTAAAACGCCAAGCTTTTTTAATTCTGGTTTTAGTGACTCAAAATCATCATTGAAAATTTCTAATGTTTGCCCCATAGACCTGACCATACCATGTTCTTTGACTTCGCCGGTTTCGGGATCGACGGTTGGCTCAAATCTATCGCTTAAGCGTTCAATTGGAGTTCCTATAATGTCTAACTCTTTTTGCGAACCTCGATCTGACACGAATTGGCCGTCAACAATTTTAATGCTATTATTTGATCCGTCAACCTTGGTGTCGGGCAGGTTGCCGCCTTCAATTTCTTTTCCAATTTGTTTAAACTTGTCGACGAGGCCATTACCATCCTTAACGTCGTCAAGATCAAACGGATGGCGCATGTGGCCAGCGGCGCCACCCTCCGTGAGAAGTTCCCTCTCGTAGAGAAGATCCTCTAAAATCTCGGTGATTAAAGACTTTATGTCGGATGGCTCTAACATTAGATTATTCTCTTCATCATTCTTGCATTAAGTTCAAATAGGCGTTTGTTCTTTAAATCAGCAGCCTTTTTGTTTTCTTTTATCCCCTTTTCACCGGCAAGTTTATTTATTAAATTAGCTGTTAAGCCCCCCCTTTCAATAACGCCTTTTTTGCTGGTAAAGTCTTTAGCCACATTTGCATCAATGGAAGCAACGGCGCCGTGAATGAATTGTTGCACAGCGGGGGTATAAGCTGATTTCTTATACATCTCTTCTATTTCTTTTTCATTACTCGCTATGGCTTTTTCACCATACTCAGTTCCTCTTATAAGAATAGCAATAATGTTGGCCACATTATCACCTTCGCAGCCCGGGGTAATGGGGTAATTAGGGCATTTTCTTGCCGCGGCTGCAGCTTTTTCGGCCTTTACGGCGTCTGCGGCAACTTTGTCGGCCAATACGAACGGGGCCATTGCGACTTCTTGTTCATCACCAGACAGGTCGCCGTCAAGCCCACCCCTAAGCGTGTCCCAATCTATCTTCGTTCCTGGCCCATATTTTTTATCAAAAAATGCTTCCACCGCTTTAGTAAATTTTGGACCAGTCTGATTTAAAGAGTCTACTGCTTTTTGTAATTTTTCTTCATCAGTTCCAAAGCCCTCTAAAGCTTGATAAAACAATAAGGCGATCTCTTCAACTTGAGGCGCAGAAAAAGGTTTGTTTGGAATTGGACCTTTATGTGGAGCACCACGGCCGGCGACGGCCAGCCCTGCGCCGGTTGCGCCGGCGCCGGCTACGGCTGCCTTGCGGTGGCGGACACCCTTGGCGAGGGCCGCGGCCATGTCCGAAGCAACATCGCCTGCGTCGACCTCGTCGGGGCCTAGGCCGCTTATTGCGGCCGAATATTTTGACCTCTCCATTAATAGCGCATGGAGGGCCTTTAATCTATTTTTTTTAAAATGGTTTTCGTTCATAGTTGATTTCTCGCTTTTAAATTTATCTTCAAAATCTCTAAAGTTCATAATATTGCCAGCAGTATAGGCTCTGTGTTCCATTCCTCTCGTGTGATCGTCTCGTTGAGCATAACCGGCCGAAGTATCTTCCAAATCATCTAAATCGCCGTTACAGTTTTGAACATGGTGAATCAATTCATGGGAGATGGATCTTAAAATATCTTTGAGATGGCGCCCAGTAACTAAAATGTGAATTTCCATTTTGTTTGGGTCGTAATGTGCAGTTTTACCTAGAGGGTCTTGAGCGTTCTCGTGGTCGTCAGAAAAGTAAACACTGACTGGCTTATCAAAGCCCAAGTTCTCAGATGAGAACTCGGCGAACTTATCAATTAGATGTTTATTATTATCATAAATCTGATTTTCAGATCGATCTATAACTTTTATCATGTAATAAGTAGTTTTTTTTAATCTAAATTAAGCCACTTACTATTCAAAAATCTTATCCATGATGAAGCCGACGCCTGGAATGTTAGCAAATTCTTTCTTGAGCATGTCCATCCATTCTATTTTACAAAGAGCATCAGCAAATGCTTGCATTTCATCCATCTCTTTAATTTTTTCAGTTGCGATGCGTACCAGCAACTCGGCGCTTCCCTTCATGGATTGAGTGATTGTGTCAAAAATTGGATTAGGGCCGCCAGATAAGTTCTCGCCAGCTTCTTTGGCAAAGGCCTGCGCCTCAGTCGAGATTTCTGAAGTAATTACTGGTATGATTGCAACTATAATGCCTGTGGCAATCGTCTCACACGCCTCCCTTTCATGTTTTGCGATCCCTATTAATTCTTTTAAATCAACTTGCGCAATGGCCTGAATTATTGTTTTATAAATAAGTGAATCTCGGACGGCCTGGGACGGTTCTCCAAACAAGTAAGAAATCAGTACTTCCGCAACCTTCCCCTGTATGTAGGTTTTAATAGATTTGCCAATGTTGGAATCAAGAAAAGATTCTAGCATGTCCTCATTTAAGGGTCGAACATTTTTTCGACAACAGGCCTTTTTGGAATTAACTTCTACAATAATCATCACTTTTCCTCTATTCTAAATAGTCTTAGCCGCCGGCGGCGCCGGGTGGGGCGCTTAAATAATTAGGTTTTGGCTTATTAACGTAAGGTTTCATTTTCTTATTTTTTTTATAAGGTCGCCAAGAACCCTTTTTTGCATAGCCAAGTAAAATAGGAATATTAATTTTATTAAGTTTTATGCTTGCCCTTTGAAACTCTTCCATTTCGTCCAACGATAAAGTTTTATCGATAGACTTATTAATAGTTTTAAACAGCTTTTCTAAAAAACCACTATTTCTAAGATGTTTAAAAACCAAATTTTCAATTGAAAATTCACCGTCTTTTTGTAGGCCGGCCCTTCTCATGTCTATTATCTTTTGTTTAAATTTTTGAAGCTTGTCTGCTCTAGCCTCTGGATCTTCGGTAGTAAAAATAGATTTTGCTGAATCAACCAAGACTTGCGCCTTTCTGTTTATAAGTTCTTTATCAACATCTACAAAATGTGGAATCGGTTGAGCTATCCACTCGCCATTGACAATACTATAAATTCCTGTAGAATGGTGCGGCTCGCTCTCATCTTGAGGATAAAGCTCAACATCGTAGCCTTTTATGTTTATGTCATGGCGTTTATTATAAATCGTTTTCTTTGCTCTCAGTAGTTTTCTAACAAGTTCAACATTTTCATCGATATCTTTATAATCAATAAGAAGGTGAAGATCAATGTCGCTCTTGGGGCCATAGTGATAATGTGCCATGCTACCAGTAAAAATGATGTCTTTAATCATGCTCTTTGGAACGTTAAGATACTCAGCAAAATGATGAGCAATTTTCAATAAAAGTTCTTCAACGTCAGGTTTCAGAACAGTGCCGTCCCAAATTTTTGGATTTAAAGATTTTTTGCCGATAACAATTTCAATCATATTAAGTTAGCCCAAATATTCAAAATGCATCCCGTCTTTTTTGCCTCGATAATCGCCGCCCCACTTCCAACCGTGTTTGTTAAAAATCTTTCCAATGCCATTATCACCATAAGGGCCGCCAACAAAAACATATAACGGCATTGCGCTTTCGTCGGGGCCAAGACCATCTAAATATTGTTTCCAAGTTTGACCACTGGGATTTTTAAGATCCCAATATCTATCAGTACCTTTTCCTCCTTTCCGAGCATTGCTTGTAAGGCGAGGGGATAGAACTCCACCGCGAGAAAACGGATTGACCCAGTGATCAAAATCAATGCCGGCGCCCCACGTATGAGAACTGAAGCCTTTTTCAGTTCCCTTAACAACAAAGCCGCCGACATTTCGCATAGGTAGTCCAAATTGCGCTCTTGATTCTTCAACGGCCGCCTCCAAGCTGCTCTTAACATGTTTGTTGATCCTAAAGCTTCCAGCGGCTGTTCTGGCCCTTTCGATGTTGTCTTTTATCCAGCGAGGGTCAAGCTTTGCGCCTCGACGGCCGGCCGTAGTGCCTTGATAAGGAATGGCGCCTAGTGAAAAGTTTAAGCCTCGATTGTATCGGCGTACACTAGTTAAAGAACTTTGCCAGCCATTGCCGGGGTTGCCTCCGGGGTTTCCAAAGTACTTCTCGTTATTTGTGCGAGCAATCTCTGACAGGTCTTTCGAGCTAAATTTTCCTCGGCGTACCTGTTTAGCAACCATGCCCTTAATTGGAATTTTTAAGGCGGCGATCGTTTCACTTCCCACACAACCATCTGCCCTAATGCCAGACTGTTTTTGAGCAGCGATGGTGGCGATCAAGGTGGTTTGGCCAAATGTGCCTTCAGGGTCGGCAATATTTGCGCCGGCCGCTTGCAATTGCTGTTGAATAAGCTTGACATTCTTTGCGTTTTTATTGCCCACACTAATAAAATTCATAGAATTACATTTTGGTGCTCTTGAGATAGCATATTTAACCAAGTCTTCGTCGCTTAATGCTGCCAAAGCTTCATCAGATTCTCTTGCGCCGGTAAATTCTTTAGCGGCAGGAGCCGGTTCTTTTGACTGCTCAATTGCTTCGCACAGAAGTTTTTTCTTTAAATAATCAAACCATTTATAGCTTGTATCTTCGCCTTTTTTATCCCACATTACTTATTTTTCCTTACAATTTTTATTAGTATATTATAAATTTCTCTAGTAAATTCTTCTAGTCGGTCAACCGCGTCTTGAGTATAATGAAGATCAGTTTCGATTCTCTTTAATGGATCTTTTGCCTTTGAGCGCTTTTTTAATGGGCGCCTTAAAGAAACAACCCTAGGTACATCAATACCAGTTGTTGTAAACTCTTTAATAAGCTCCTCGCGGATTATTTTTTTTATTTTTGCTTTATTTGTCTTCATTATAGATAAATAGATTCTATTAACACTAAGCTTCCTCCACCTTTTTGTGTGTCATTAATTGTTGCCTTCTCAGCTTGTCAAAAACTTCAACAAATTGTTTATGATATTGTGGATTTTTAATATTTGATTTTTCAAGTTCATCCAAAAGAAACCAAAGAGAGGCATTTTCATCTTCCAAAATTTTAATTGCTTTTTTCAACTCTGTTATCTCTTCTTTTAATTTTTTAAAGCTTTGCATCTTTAATAATTTTCCTTATTTGATCTAAGGTAGGAGAGATAACAATTTGATTGAATCTTATTGTCACGGCGCTCACCATGCCAATCACTTGCCCTCTTTTATTTAAGATTGGTGAACCAGAAGATCCACCTACTGCTGGAAGGGTATAAAGTGCCCTATCGTAAGCCGAACCGCTGAATCTGCCGGAAAAGAGCGGTACTATGTTTTTTTCAAAAATACCCAGCGGAGCGGCAATGTTGTAAACAACGTCCCCTAACTTTGGGTATGCTTTTGCAATTTTATACGGTTTGTCGTCTATTCTGCTCGTTGTTACAATACATAAATCGGCTTTTTCATCAACTGAAAGAATTTGATATTTAAATTTTTTCATGTTAAAGTCTAGGCCATAGAACTCTTCTTTTACTTCAAATTTTGGTAAAAAAATTAATTTTCCATAATCTGTTTTACACACATGGGCCGCTGTTATTAAGTACGATTTATCCTTTTTATTTTTAATTAAAAAAGAAGAGGCAGAAGAGTTGTATTCTCTCGTAATACACTGTTTGTCGTCTCTTGGGTTACAAATAGTGATTATAACCTTTTTTTCAATTTTTAAAAAAGTCCCTTTAAAAAACACACTTTTATTGTGCATAGAACTATTTACGCAGCTAGTTATTATTATACAAAACAAAAATAAAAGTTTTTTCATATAGTAAATACCAGGGGATCTAAGTTTTGAAAAATTTACTTATAATTTTTGCGGCCACTATAGCGATTTCACCCGCTTTTTCTTCGGCCGTACCAACGCCGAAGGTGGTTCCTCAAAAACAAGTTTTCATGAACAAGTTTGAGCACGCCTTCAAGTTTAAACAAATCACGAATAAAACGAAGACAAGAAAACAAACATTTTACGATTTGTTTAAAAAGTTTGAAAACACTAAAAAAGTTCAAAAAAAGTAGTATACTACTTTTATGGATCTCGCGCGTCTAATAGCTATTTTAGAACTAGCCACCCACTGTAAAATAAAAGCAAGGGCACTCATCTCAGATAATACATATCTTGAAGATGATACGTTAGACAGAATTTGCTATTATTATCTAGCGCTCAGAACAACCATCACAACTATTGAAGAAATTTTGGAAACAATGGATGATGATGCCTTAGAGGTAGAGGATTCTCAACTTTTAGCCACCCTTTATTTGAGCATTCAGCAATGTTCACAGGTTGAAACAGTATTAACAGATCGCATAAGCATGGTTTCCCACTAAATTTTGGCCAACTGTGCTAATGTGCTACTAACCGCCGCTGGTGTAGCTGCTGGGTGATGATGGATGGTTTGGCCGCCCTTGCCTTTAAACTGATCTATATATTTGATGCGATCGTCAATTAAAATGGCTGTTTCGCCTTTATCAATAATTCCTGTGGCTGCTAAGGCTTCGCCCTTTTTAGAGGA
>Ga0209756_1004696_pt1 | contig 10546 bp, 13 predicted proteins | sample ETNvirenome_6_85_FD_184071 | JGI IMG/M metagenome (GOLD analysis project Ga0209756, IMG submission 184071) | Marine viral communities from the Pacific Ocean - ETNP_6_85 (SPAdes) (version 3) | ecosystem: Environmental > Aquatic > Marine > Oceanic | place: Pacific Ocean | collected 2013-06-19
AAGTGCCTAATTTTCTAGATTGTCCTTTAGTAATGTTTGATTGCCATAATACAGACACATTTTCTATATGAGTTGGTAAATGAGCTGGTATTTCATTATTATACCACGTACCTATAACCCCTTTTGGTGCTACAATTAAAACACCATTAATTTTTCCTTTATCGTAAAGCATTGCAGCATTATCAATAAGTACCTTTGTTTTACCGGTACCCATTTCCATAAAATAGGCATACGTTTCTCTATTCCATGACTTTTCCAGAGCAGTCAATTGATGCGCGTATGGCTTCGTCTTAAATTTATAATTCATTTTTACTTTCTAGTTGACAATATATATTTGAATACTTATACTGTCAAGTATGAAAGTAATAAATAATGCAAGTTTGGTTAATGAGGGACCTATAGTTTATGTTATTCAAGAAATTCCAGGAACTAAAGATGGAAGACCAAAAATAAATATTATGGGAGCCGCGGAATATGGTAAATTTAAATTTTTATTGCCAGAGCTTTCACAAATAATTTTTTCACCAGGTCCACTTATATTTAAATTAAGAAAAGAATTAGCAAACTATAAAAAAACAGATTACTTGCTATTAACAGGAGATCCTGCTATAATAGGAGTAGCCTGTTCTATAGTTTCTGATATAACCAATGGTATATACAAACTATTAAAATGGGATAAGCAAGAAAGAAAATATTATTCTATTGTAATCAATTTACACGAGAAAGGAAAAATGGATGATTGATTTTGAACATGACCAACAAAATGCAATGAGTAAAACTGAAAATATTCAGTCTCTTGCAGATCAAGTTGAAAGACTGGAGAATCTACAACAAGAAGTAGAGAATGCAGACAAACAACTAAAAGAAAAAAAGAAAAATTTAGACTATCTATCAGGAGAAGTAATTCCAACTATGATGAGTGAAATGGGTTTATCCCATTTAAAACTTATGGATGGATCTTCTGTAGATGTTAAGCCGCACTATAGTGCTAATATTACTATAGCTAATAAGGAGGCGGCTTTTAACTGGCTTCGTAACAATGGACTAGGGGATATAATCAAAAACGAGATATCCGTATCCTTTGGTCGTAACGAAGATAACAAGGCGGCTGATTATGCCGAACTTGCAAAGGGTCAAGGGTTTCAACCGACACAAAAGATGAAGGTAGAACCCATGACTCTAAAAGCGCTAGTCCGTGAGCGTATTGAGGCAGGAAAAGAAATGCCAACGGAAATTTTCAATATATTTATTGGAAATAAAACTACAATAAAAAGGAAACAATAAACATGAACAATGTAGCAACAAAAAAAGAAGGAGCATTATCTACAAATTTATTTGAAGCTGATGCCAATAAAGGTGCTCAAAACATATCGCAGGAAGATCTTGCGTTACCATTCTTAAAAGTTTTGGGACAATTATCTCCAGAGGTAAATAAATCTCATGGAAAATATGTCGAGGGCGCAGAACCCGGCAAGATAATCAATACTGTTACCAATGAATTGTATAGTGCAGTGGATATTATTCCTGTATTTTACAAGAGACAATACATAGAGTGGCAAGATCGTGGAACTAGCACTGGTGCGCCAGTAGCAATTCACGAGGCAGACAGTGATATTGTGAGTACAACTACTCGTGATAAATCTTACAAAGATAGATTACCAAATGGTAATTATCTTGAGAACACTGCGAGTCACTTTGTGATCTTATTAGGTAAGAGTCCAACTACAGCTTTGATTTCTATGAAAGCTACTCAATTAAAAGTGAGTAGAAAATGGAACTCAATGATGATGGGAATTAAAATGCAGGGCAAGAACGGATTATTTACTCCGCCAACTTACAGCCACATTTATAATCTAAAAACTGTTCAGATGTCTAATGACAAAGGAACATGGTTTGGATGGGATGTGTCTAAAAAAGGTCCTGTTACTGATAAATCAATCTATGACATAGCTAAAACTTTTGCTGAAAGAGTAGGCAAAGGGGAAGTACAAGCTAAACATGGATCAGAGGAAACAAGTAGTACACCATACTAAAGAATCCTAGGTAGTGGGCGTCTAAGCGAGAGTGGAAACGCCCACTTTTAATTTATGTCAGTAGAAAGATTTAAAAATATATTCCAAGGATTAGAACGGGCTCGAGGTGTCACTTATGTTGATAAGAAAGGCGCTGACGGTCAAAAGATAAAAGGAAAATCTTTTGTTAAAAGAGATCCCGTTACTGATGATCTTTGGTTAAAACATTTACAAGGCACAGAACCGAGCCTTGGTATAATTCCAATTAATGATGATAACAAATGTAGATGGGGCTGTATAGATATAGATTCATATGCAGGTTTTAATCATAAAAAATTAATTAATAAAATTGAAAGTTTAAAATTACCTTTAGTAGTATTTAGATCTAAATCAGGAGGAGCTCATGTGTTTTTATTTACAACAGTTTTTGTAGAAGCAACATTAATGAGAGATAAACTTTTATCAGTTAGCGCAGTATTAGGATATGGTGGTTCAGAAGTATTTCCAAAACAAATAGAATTAAAATCGCAAGATGATACAGGAAATTTTTTAAACTTACCATACTTTAATGGCGATGATTCAACAAGATATGCCTTTCTTGAAAATGGAGAAGCTGCTAGTATGGAAGGCTTTTATGGATTATACGAAAGAAATGTTCAAACACCTGATCAATTAGAAAAATTAATTATAAAAAGACCAGATTCAGAATTTAACGATGGCCCTCCATGTTTAGAGTCTATAACTCAAACAGATATTAAAGATGGGAGGGATAGAATTTTATACCAATACATCCAGTACGCAAAAAGAAAGTGGCCAGAAAATTGGCAATCAAAAATAAATGCATTCAACTATAAATATTTTAGAAAACATCCTGAAGGAACACTAGAGGATAAAATAGTACAAGGTAAAATAAAATTTAATGATGGAAAAGAGTTGGGTTTTAAATGTAATGAAGAACCAATGTGCAATCATTGCGATAAAAAATTATGCAGAACTAGAAAGTTTGGAATTGGGGGTGAATCAGTATTTCCAGTTCTATCAGACTTACAAAAAGTATTATTAGATGAACCATACTATTGGGTGAATGTAGACGGTGATAGAGTTAAGTTAGATAATATTGATTATTTAATGGAACAAAGATTATTTAGAAGAACAGTTGCAAAACAAATAAATAAAAAACCAAAAAGAGTTATAGTAAAAGAATTCGAAAAATATGTAGATCAACTTTTACAAGGAGTTGAAGAAGTAGACGCACCAGTAGGATCATCCAAAATAGACCAATTAAAAAATCATTTAGAAGACTATTGTATTCAAAGATCAATTGGATCGGTCACTAAAAAAGATATTTTAAATGGAGCTGTATATACGGAAGATGAAAAAAATATATTTACTTTTCATAGATTCTTTCATGGACATTTAACTAAAAAGAAATGGAAAGAAGATTACCAAGTTACACAACAAATGTTAAAAGAACATTGTGGTTGTGAAGAAGGTAGGATGATTATTGGTAAAAAGAAACCATCTATTATGAAAGTTGATATCTTTGATAAAGTTGAAGATCAATTTACTCAAAAAAAATTAAAAGAGGAGGTACCGTTCTAATGGCTAAAAGAGAAAAATTTTCAATATGGGGTAGTGAGCCCCAATACAAAAATGCTTGTTATAAATTATTTCACGAGCGAAAACAATTATGGTTTGAAGGATATATTCTCGAAGGAGATGATGAAAAATATATGAAAGAAATGATGGATAAATATTATTATTCTTCTTTAAAGCCACACATGGTCCAGGATGTTTGGCATGCTAATAGGGATAAAATATATGAAATAAAAACTGTGTTGGGTCCTGTTTTTGGAGAAAAAACTTTTGAGTTTTGGACAGAGAAACCTACTTTTTCTCGAAGGCAAACATTTAGGGTGGTAGATCGTAAAGTAAGTTTTACTAATCCAGATGGAACTCCTTATACAGAATTAATGAAAGATATTGGTTCTGGAAAAATGTTTAACTTTTCTGTTGCTAGATGTATTTGTTTTCCAGGTCAAACTGGTTTTGAACATGAAAGTGCTTTACCAAAACGTGCAGTTATGCAAGCATTGAAAAACGCAATAGCGGCACCAAAAATAGAATGGAAAAAAAGTAAGGGCTATAGACCAAAAATTGATCCACGAATGGATGCTCATCATGTAGATGGCAAAGAGTTTAAAACTATTTTTTTAAAATTTATTAATACTTTAAAAATAACTGAAGAAGAGTTTTATTCTAAAATATATCCTGAACATGGTAATTATGAAAGTAGTTTAATAGAATATGTTACAATAACTGGATGGCAATTTAAAAACGACTTTAATGCTAATCGTTGGAAAAATGCATGGTTTGATTTTCATGAAAAATATAGAGAGTATGAAATGGTAGACCCGATTGCTCATCATAAACTTAGCTCTGATGAAATTAAATTTAAAACTAACATTAGAAAAAATGTAGAGGACTTATTAAAATGAACCCGAGCGATGATTTAGTTTTGTTAGTGGTTCTTACAGCTGCATGGATATTAATGACCCTATGAAAACAATAGTATTAGGACCACCAGGAACAGGAAAAACATATACTTTATTAAACAAGGTACAAGATTATTTAAAACATACTGATCCAGATAAAATAGGATATTTTGCTTTTACGAAGAAAGCTGCGAATGAAGCAAAAGGTAGAGCGATGGATAAATTTAATTATACTGAAGATGATCTTCCTTATTTTAGAACTTTACATTCATTAGCATTTAGAAAACTAGGATATAATAAAGATCAAGTAATGCAGAAACGACATTACGAAGACCTTGGTAAAAAACTAAATATATTTTTAGATTATAATGAATATGATGAAGAAGAGACAGGTATATTCACCACCAAAAGTGATTACTTAAGATTGATTCATTTAGCTAAACTTAGAAACATAACCTTAGAACAACAATTAAAACTAGGGGAGCATAATACAGAGGTAGAATATAAAACCTTAGTTCATTTAGCTAATGAGCTCGAAAGATATAAAAAGGAAAATGTTCTTAAAGATTATAATGATATGATTCTAGAGTTTACTAAGTCTGATAAATGTCCTAAATTTGATGTTGTATTTATAGATGAAGCACAAGATCTATCTCTTATGCAATGGGATATGGCAAAAACTATTTGGAATAATACAGAAGATTCTTTTATTGCAGGGGATGATGATCAGGCAATATTTAGATGGGCTGGTGCAGATGTAGATTCTTTTATTGCACAAAGTGGAAAATTATTAAACCTAACTCGATCGCGAAGAATACCAAGAGCTATCCACGATTTTGCGTTAGGTATTATTAAAAGAGTTTCTAACAGAAGATATAAAGAGTGGGCACCCAGAGATCATCAGGGTTCTTTAAACTTTCATGATGATATAAAAGATTTAGATATGTCTTCAGGTGAATGGTATGTTCTATCTAGAACACGGCACATGCTAGAAGATATAGAAGATGAACTAAAAGAAAGAGGATGGTATTTTGAAAATAGATTTAAGAAGATGCCTGAAAAAGATGCAGCTGAAACTGCAGCTGATTGGGAGTCTGGAAGAAAAGGAACTCCATTAAATTATAAACAAGTAGAAAGAATATATAGTTATATGACTCCGCAACATGCAGATAAATTAAAACTTAAAGGAATGGCTAAAGAAAGCTTTTATAATCTTTCTCAATTAAAAGATTATGGTTTAAAGACTGATGCTGTTTGGCATGAAGCATTTGATGATTTAAATTTTAGAAGAAAAAATTATATTAGAAGTATGCGTAGAAACGGTGAGAATTTAAAAGGAGATCCAAGAATTCATTTATCAACAATACATAGTGTGAAAGGTGGAGAAAGACCGAATGTAGTTTTATTAACAGATCTTACTACTAACACTAACAAATCATATAGAAAAACTCCGGACGATGAAACAAGATTATTTTATGTAGGTGCAACAAGAACTAAAGAAAATCTACATATTATTAGACCTAAAGACTACGAAAAAGCATACCCATTGGAGAATATATGAGTGATAATATAAAACCTTACCAATTTTATTACTGGGGGCCGTTACTATTCCACATAAAAATTTCTCCTGAAGACGTAAATAAAATTTATGCTTTATGTCATAAAAATAAAAAATATAGTCATGTCAAATATTTAGCAGGAAACATTAAGCAAGAATTTCTTATTAATCACAAAATGGTACAGGAAATTTTACAACCCTATCTTATTTCTTTTACTCACTCTTATAGACACTGGTATTCCAAAAATTGTGACGTTACTGCAACCATAGCCTGGGTGAATTATATGAAAGCAGGAGAACATAATCCTTTTCATATTCATACCAATTGTGATTTTTCTAGTGTCCTATATCTTAAGATGCCTAAAGGAATGACAAAAGAAATAAAAAATTTTAAAGGAAATGCTCCAGGGCCTGGTGCGGTTCTGTTTGCATACGGTGAAGAATCTCCTTATCATATTAGTTGGAATACCTTTACACCACAAGTGGGTGATATGTATATATTTCCTTATTCTTTACGTCATGCTGTTAACCCCTTTAAATGTTCAGGTGAAAGAATATCGGTAGCTGTTAATTATAATATGGTACATCCTAAAAATGAGTGACAAAATTTATAAAAAACAGGTCGGAGGAGATCACTATAAGTCTATGGTCATTCAACCTTCAGAATTTATTAATAGAAATAATATTCCATTCGCCGAAGGAAACGCAATAAAATATTTGTGCCGCCACAAACAGAAAAATCAGAAAGAAGATTTATTAAAAGCAAAACATTATATTGACATGGCAATAGATAGAGACTATCCTGAAGAAGTGAAAGAAGAAATGAAAGAAAAAAAGAATTCGTGGGGTATTATTAGATAATGCAAATTCCATTATTTAAAGCTCAAACAGAATGGTTACCACCAGAAGAATTTCCAGACTTATCTAAATATGATGAGATTGCAATAGATTTAGAAACAAAAGATCCAGATTTAATTAAGATGGGATCAGGTAGTATTACTGGTAGAGGAGATGTTACTGGAATTGCGGTAGCTGTTAAGGGATGGTCTGGTTATTATCCAATTGCTCATGAGGGTGGTGGTAATATAGATAGAACTAAAGTTTTAAAATGGTTTCAAGGAGTTCTTAACACTCAATCAGTAAAAATATTTCATAATGCAATGTACGATGTATGTTGGATTAAATCATTAGGTTTAAAAATTAACGGAAAAATTATTGATACGATGATTGCAGCCGCAATTGTAGATGAAAATCAAATGCGTTATGATTTAAATAATTGTTCCAGACGATATATAGGGCAGGGGAAAGATGAATCTGCTTTATATCAAGCTGCAAAAGATTGGGGAGTAGATGCTAAAGCTGAAATGTATAAATTACCAGCTATGTATGTCGGAGCTTATGCAGAAAAAGATGCTCAATTAACTTATGAATTATGGCAAGAACTTAAAAAAGAAATCATTCACCAAGATATACAATCTATTTTTGATCTAGAGACTGAATTATTCCCTTGCCTTGTCGATATGCGATTTTTAGGAGTACGAGTAGATGTTCTAGCAGCTCACCAATTAAAAGACAAATTATCATTACAAGAAAAAGAATGCCTATTAGAAGTAAAAAAAGAAACTGGAGTAGATACCCAAATATGGGCTGCTCGATCCATTGCGCAAGTTTTTGAAAAACTTCACCTACCTTTTGACCGAACCGAAAAAACAAATTCTCCATCATTTACAAAAAACTTTTTACAGAATCACCCCCACCCGACAGTGAAACTAATTGCCCGCGCTCGTGAAATAAACAAGGCGCATACCACATTTATTGATACCATATTAAAGCATAACCATAAAGGAAGAATACATGCTGAAATCAACCAACTAAGAGGAGATAACGGTGGAACAGTAACCGGAAGGTTTTCTTACTCTAACCCGAATCTCCAGCAGATTCCAGCTAGAAACAAGGAACTTGGACCTGCTATTAGGTCATTATTTATACCTGAGGAGGGCCATACATGGGGTTGTTTTGACTATTCTCAGCAGGAGCCTAGGTTGGTAGTGCATTATGCAGCTTTACAGAATCTCTATGGAGTGGACGAAGTATTGGATGCCTATAACAAGGGCGATGCCGATTTTCATACTATCGTGGCAGACATGGCAGAGATACCTAGATCACAGGCCAAGACAATAAACCTTGGTCTGTTCTATGGTATGGGAAAAAATAAATTACAAGCTGAACTAGGTATATCAAAAGATAAAGCGGGAGAATTATTTGCTCAATATCATCATAGAGTTCCATTTGTAAAAAGACTTATGGATAACGTTATGCAACGTGCTCAAAGTAGAGGACAAATAAGAACGTTACTTGGAAGACTTTGTAGATTTCATTTATGGGAACCAAACCAATTCGGTATACATAAAGCATTACCCCATGAACAAGCAATCCAGGAACACGGACCAGGGATCAAACGAGCTTATACGTACAAAGCTTTGAACAGATTGATACAAGGATCAGCAGCTGACATGACAAAGAAGGCAATGATAGAATTATATAAAGAAGGAATTACTCCACACATACAAGTTCATGATGAACTTGATATATCCGTTGATGGTAATGCAGATAAAATAAAACAGATAATGGAAGACGCTGTGAATCTTGAAGTGCCTAATAAAGTAGACTATGAATCTGGACCCAATTGGGGACAAATAAAATGAGAATAGAGAAGAATTTTTTAGATATAAAAGATTATCAACAACTAAAACAAAATATGCTTTCCTCTGAGTTTCCATGGTATTTCAACGAAAGCTCATTGTCATATAAAAATAAAAAAAGTCAATCTCAATTCATCCATAATTTTTTTAAAGATAATGTAGCAAGTAAATATATTAACATATTGGATCCTCTCTTGAAGAAGTTAAACGCTTTCAAGATATATAGAATAAAAGCAAACTTAAATCCTTCCACACCTAATATAATAGAAACAGGAGAACATACTGATCTAGATGATGATCGATTTTTATCTGCTATACTTTTTATTAACAAATGTAATGGATATTGTAGAATAAATAAAACAAAAATAAAAAGTGAAGACAATAAGCTATTAATATTTAAATCTAATCAAAAACATACAGGCTCTACATGCACTGACGCAGATAGAAGAGTACTGATTAACCTCATATATTTAATAAAGTAGACTATGAATTTGGTCCTAATTGAGGTAATATAAGAAAGGAGGAAAAATGAAACAATTTTTAAAACAAATGAAAGTTAAATGGGATGTATTCTCGCTACACTACAGAGAATACCTAGTTGGCTTCATCGCAGGTTTTGTTATTGGTGCAATACTATTCTAATGTGTTATGGCTTACCTAAATGCAAACATTCCTGTCATCTATGCACAGATCAGGAGAGAGTATCTCTATGACCTTAAAGAACATCATGGAGAAGCTGAAGACTGTATTGTGTTTGGGTTGTCGAGTATCACAGGACGTCCGATCCTCTTTCATGCTATTATGGAAAATGGTGCTGTCTTCTATCGTCTCCCTATTTCGGCCTTCATTCAAAGAGGATTTGATGTCAAAGAAGTACCTAGGATGCGACTTGACGAGCTGGAGCTTTGGAATTGTTTTAGTTATTATCCTGCTGTCACTTCTTTTGATATCCTAGACGCACAATCTGGTAAATTTTTTGGAAAAGATAAAAAAGTACATCCAGGCGCATATCTTTTTACTGTTGACTGGGCTCATCCAGAGAGTAATATAGTAGATACAGATCATTCTGAAATTCCGCACGAACATAAGTGCGCTCACATACTTGCCTTAAATGATGGTAATTATGCAGCACAACCCAACAATCGTATATTATGGGACATACCTTCTTTTACAGTAAGAGACGAAGTTCCCGATTGGAAAGTTCAAACTTCAGAATGGAATGTAGAAGACACAGGTAAATGGAAAACAGAAGATTCTGATAGATTCTTCTATGATGTAGAGGAGAAAAAAGATGATTAAAAAATTATGGAATAAATTTGTTAGTTGGCTTTTTAGCGGGCAAAAATAATGAAATGTAAAAATTGTAATTGTAACTGTCATTGCAAAAGTGAATTACATTCCCATCATTATGATGGTGATTTATGTACGTGTGATAATTGTGAATGCAAAAGTGGTAACGATAGAGCCAAAGACTCTAGTAATGAAAATAATGGGGGTCTTGTGATAGATGACACGGGAGAATGTGAAAGCTGTCAATGATTGAAAAATTAATGACATTACTGGTTGGAATCTTGTTGGCGTTAGCTGGCTGGAGTCTATCTAGAACTTTTGAACTCTCAACTATCCAGGCAGTACACGAAGATAAAGTACACACACTTCAAGCACAAGTTTTAAAACTAGAAGATCAAGTAGATAAGATGATGGATTCAGATAAAGAAATTATGGACCAACATAAAAAACTATTTGAAGTTCTAGATTCAAATCAACCGACAACAGGAT
>Ga0209756_1004705_pt1 | contig 10538 bp, 11 predicted proteins | sample ETNvirenome_6_85_FD_184071 | JGI IMG/M metagenome (GOLD analysis project Ga0209756, IMG submission 184071) | Marine viral communities from the Pacific Ocean - ETNP_6_85 (SPAdes) (version 3) | ecosystem: Environmental > Aquatic > Marine > Oceanic | place: Pacific Ocean | collected 2013-06-19
CCATTTGTATGTTGTAGACTACTTGTTTTATTATAGGCACAAAAAAAGCGCCCAGTGAAGGACGCTTTAAATTCATTTAAAAAGAATCAGGAAGAACCTGCTTCAGTCTTAAATGGAAGATTAACAGCATCCGAATCAGGTGCTGCACCATCCAAGTAGTAGCAGATCTCACAAATAACAGCGGCTGTGTCGTCAGCATCCTGTACTTTAAGAGCTACAGCATGCTTCAAGTAGATAGTTGTATCAGCACTGGTGCTGAGTACCTGTCCACCTGTTGCACTAACTTCAAATCCATTGAAGTTACTAGCAGCGGAAGTGTAATTAAACGTAGTGACAGCAGAAGTCATGGGTGTTTGCAAATTCGCTTGGAATTGCGTACCAGCTGAGGCAATTACAGCCTCACATGCTTCGTTTGCTGCTGATGTACCTTTAACGTTTACACCACGGATTGCAACGCGATAAACGGTTGCATTCTTGGGGATCGCAAGATCCTTATCCAAGCGGGGCTTATCATCAGCACGCATGTCTGGTGATAGCACCTTGAAAGTATCGCAAGGGTTAGTTGCAATAGCAAGACCGGCTGCTGGTACAATCACAACTCCAACTGCTGAGAAGAAGTTGACACCAGGAATCGCTTCCACACCTTGCCTGTTTTGAGCAGCGGTGGTAGTAACGCCGTCAATAGTCTTATCTGTTGAATAAGCATTCAAACGTTCTACATAGTTACCGGGAAAAATAATAGCCATTTTAGTTACCTCCTATCAATATACGAAAGAGTAGGCAACCGAAATGAAGTCTTTATTAAGAACTTCAAAGCCGGCAAACAGACTCCAAATCATGATGATGAATCGTGAGAAGTCATCATTGTTATTCAAAAGAATCTGAGCATTGTTTCCACCGATACCTACGCCGAGGGCTTGGGGACCGAAGAAAATCAACTGAGCTGCACCATAATCAGCTGCACCAGCAGCTTTGTCTGTAATAATCAGATTATCGGTTTGCTCAGGGAGGTTTGTTGATTCAAACCAACGAACTCCTTCAAAAAGAAATCCGGTAGGCATCACTGGCTGTCCAGCCACGAAACCAGCTTGACCATAAGCGGGACCCATACCTTGATAGAAGGTAGCGTTAGGTGCTTGGTTAGGCTGCATCGGATTGATCATACCTTGGCCAGGATACTTAGCGATTTCTCTGAAATCAGAATCCTGACGCAAATGCATCATTGCTGTGGGATCACAAATACAACGATAATAACCATCTGAGAATGTCGGGACATTACGCTTGCGCATATCCTTAACAACTTCCAGCAAGTCAGTTTTCACTGAGAACTTAGCTGATTCACCAGATGCATAAGTTACACCAAGGGTGCCACCTGTAGCTCCTTTGGTTTTATCCAAAGGCAGATAGTATCCGCCACGTTCCTCAGAAGCTTGACTTCCATCATCAGCTTTCATGAGTTCGTTGGCGAACACACGGTCCCTCCAACGGCGGTAATCATCAAGAAGCGTTAGGCTACCGATTGACTGGTGGAAAACGTTCAAATTACCTGTATCAAGCAGCAGACGCTGAGCAGTGATAAGGGTCTCACGTGCGACTTTAAATGTAGAAGGCTGTGCAGTGTCGCGGGTGTCTGCAGGTCCAGTGTACTCACGAAGAGTGACAAGAACCTTATCCTTCACGATGTTACGTGCCGAAGCTGTTCCAAGTGTTTGATCGGCTGTACGCTCTCGGCTCTCTTTTGTGCCGGGGCGTCCCCAGAAACGATAACGATCAAGTTGGACAGTCTGACCGGGTTGCTTACTAAAGTCGTGAACAACCACTGGTTCAACTGCCATCTCTACGATATACGCTGGATGGGGACGGTACAGTTCTGCACCTAGAAGCTTCGGAAAATCATTATCAATCCACATGGACTGAATCTCCTAAGCTAAATGTTATATATGAGCAGTAACAGCTCACATACTTAAATCTTACTATTTAAAATTAAGTTATAGTTGGTTTTCCCGAATATTCATGGAACACTTTATTGACACTTCAGAGTGGATACCTATTCACACACTTACAGGATTTGAATGCTGTATCGAGTACTACGTTAACAGGGCAGGAGATATTAAAAGTACTAAAGGAAATGCTGATAGGTTATTGAAATATAAGTATCACCAAGCTGGTTATCCCATGGTTACATTGACACAACGTATTGGTAGGAAGAAACCTAAATATGTATGTGTACATAAATTAGTAGCTCTTGCATTCCTTGCACCACCCTCCACACCACTTGGTGCTACTAAGGGATGTACAATTATTCAACACATAGATAAGGACAAAGCAAATTGCCATGTCTCAAATTTACGTTGGATAAATCGAATAGATACAAAAATGATTTAGAATAGATGAAAGCATTTGTGAATGATCAATGGCTGATAGTCTTTTTTTAAATGGTGCCAATAAAATCACCAAGCACACCGGAACTGAAATGGTACATGTTCCAGGTAAAAGCGGAGCATCCTCCCGTTTTCCTAAATGGTGGAAGCAGGGGGGGACTGTGCAGTATGTTGACTGCATAGTTTTAAGAGTGAATATTGGAGCTAATCAACTAGTTAGATTAGTTGTTCCTGTAACGAAAGAAACACGGGTAATGATTCATCATGATGGTGAAGGCGGCTTTACGTTTACTGGCTTCCGTTATGTAGAACGTGCTGCTGTCTTCCCTGAAAACCTATGTGGTGCAGCTGATCTAATTACTGAATATCAATTCCCTAAAATTTCAGGTGGCGCAGTACTTACCCGCACTGTTGGAACATTACCTTCCGCACCAAAGAAGGTTGAACTTAAAGCTCCCAAGAAAGTAGACAAAACTTTCCAAGTTAAAGTCAATACTAAACCAGCTGAAGAGTGATACCTCTTAAAGAAAACCCTGAGACTTCCTTAGTGATTTAAGGTCCTTCTTAGAAGAGTTCTTTAGTGCTCTATTCTCTGCTCTTGCTTTTGTACGTGCAGAGTTTTTTATGTGCATATTATTAACATTCGCATCGTTAATTGTTTTATTTATACTTTGCCTTGATCTACTAATATTCTTATTGTCTGAAGAGAATGAAGCACGTTGTCTAGCCATCGTATCTTCCGCATTTATTTTATTCTATCGCGCAATATAACTCTGCTCTTCCGTTGATAACTTCCTGGCTGACTTAATATCATTTGTCACTGAGCATTTGACATTATATGGAAGCCTTCGCGTATTCCTAGCATGGAATCCAACGTAGAAGCTATCTTGAAGACCTACATACATAGTGTCATATGGATGCTCCTCTTTATTCTGTGTATACAAACGTGTCTCAAACCAGTTGTCTACATAAATATTATTTGTCTTTAAATTCTCTAGTGATATCTTTACTACGCTATCTAGAAAGGCAGGGATAGCAGCAGACCAGTTGGCAGGTTCGTATGTATTAACTATCTGCCCATCCGCTGTAAGATCAAGAGTACCTTCCTCATAAGTATTAACTGTAGTTTCAGTTACCGCTGAAAAATAAAGAACAATCCATCCTCCCTCTTCTTCATAATTATTACCGCTATCAATTATATTTAAGTCATATCTTATGAAATGATTTTCAGCACCCATTAATCCCACGGAATCTGAATAGGTAGTTGAAGCACCTGCTGTACTAACCCTTTCTACAGTAGGGTTTGACATTGTTGCTCCACTAGCATAATTCAAACACTTACTAGAACTTAATGTTTCTGGCGAACTACGTTCACTACCTCCATACTTAAGGTAATTATTTAGAACTTCCTCGCTTACATCCATTGTCTTTATGCAACATACTATCTCTATTGTAGATTACCTATAATCTTCTACTTCATTACTTCGTGTTTTTAATGAACGTAATGCTTTCGTTTCAAGCGTCCGTACACGATCTCTACTCATATTTAGTATTTGACCTATAGCAGTCATTGACATTGGTTCTAGAACATCAGCCCCTATCCCATATCGCATACATAGTACAGCACCTTGCATCTCTGGTAATTCAGCTATTAGATCATGTATATGCTCTTTTAGACAGATCCTTTCAAGCAGCATGTCAGGAGACTGTGTTTCATCCTCAAGTAGGTCGATTAAACATGTATCACGATTTTCACCTATTTTTATTTCAAGTGAAGTAGGTTGTCTTGCCTTACACATTAAATCTTTTATTTCATCTACAGTTAATTCAAGTTCTTCTGATAGCTGAAATACATCTGGTATTCGACCGTTTAACTGAGAGAGTTCCCGTTGTGCTTTCTTTAGCCGATTTAAGTTTTCAGTGACATGGATGGGTAATCGTATAGCTCTGGATTTCTCCGCAATCGCCCTGGTGATCCCTTGACGAATCCACCAATAAGCATAAGTACTGAATTTATAACCACGACCAGGATCAAACTTCTCCACACCACGGACGAGACCGATAGTTCCTTCTTGGATGATGTCAAGCAGCTCCATGTTTCGCTTGGTATATTTCTTGGCAACTGATACAACCAATCGTAGGTTTGCCGTAACCATCTTCTCTTTTGCTTTTGCTCCATCACGTAACTCACGACGTAGGTCTTTGTAATCTATGGCTAGCTCTACAGCTAGCTCCTTATCTGTCAATCTAACATCATTACAAGAATTGCAAGTATCACGTGTTCCTTCGATCTCCATCATACGTTGAACCTTACGTCCAAGTAGGATCTCTTCATCATGCTCCAATAATGGAATTCTTCCAATATCCCTTAAATATGCACGTACAGAATCACCTGATGCTTTCGGATGCGGCATATATCTTCTTTTCGCGTATACTTACTGTAGCACCTAACTAATATTTATGCAATCCATTACCGCTCCTTCATGGCTACAACCCATATCGACTACATCTCCTACACATCTAGCAAACCTAAGACTTTCCTTCGGCTCTTCTTGTCTACCTTCCATTGCTTCTACAGCCATAGCTTGAGCAGCATGGTCTTCAAATCCTTTGGATTTATAGTTTTCATATAATCGTGTGTATCGCTCTACTGAGGCATCTATATCAGTTCCATGATTGAACATCTCAGCTGTAATTTGATTAGCAGCTTGATCCGGTACACCGTCTGACTTTAAATGCTTCCAGATACTCTGGAACATTTCTGGATCTTCAGTAATTTTACCTGCTAAACGCACGACAAAATCTTCTTACATCTATACTTATTGTAGTAAATATAGAATTACTTAAGCAAACCTTTGGTTCTGGAATGCTGCAAGAGAAGGATCCTCTGGCATTGAATTACGAATTCTAGTTTGTATTGCTACATCTTCAACCATTTTATCAATACCGCCAGGCTGGCTTGTTATTTGACCTAATTGAGTACTTGGTCCACCCATGTCATTAGCAGTTAATGCCATAGCAATTTCATTCTGTACATAATGCTGCGCAGCCTGCTCCTGACGTGATTGATCCATTACTTGCTTATCTACACCAGCGATAGCATCAGCTATACGCTGAGAACGAGATGTCTGTACATTTTGAGCCTCTCGTTGAGACATGTGAAACCGGTTGTTCAAACCTTGAGGATCTGTTGTGCTAACGCTTGAAAGATCTCCCTGATCAACACCTGATTGCGCACCTCCCACTGCAACCGTATTAGTCATTCCTGCATTACCTTGCTGCTCGGCGGCTTCATGTAACGTTGACTGAGCTGGGGAAAGCTCATACTTTTGAGTAGGTAAAACCATCGTTAATACTTTTACTGATATTACTATTGTAGGGGACTAAAAAGCCCCCTTGTATTTAATCAAGTGTCCTGAACAAGGAGCTTACTTTGAAGAGCACCTCGTGGAGCAGAAGACAGATACTGCCATGCTTGCTCTGGAGATGAATCCATCATTTCAGAGAAGTCTCCCCAGAATGCTTGGGTATTGCTCTGTGCTTGACGACCTGGAGTAGGCATATCCATTACTGGACGTTGGAAATTCGGAGGAACTAAATTCTGTTCCTGTGCTTGAATTTCTGCTTCAAACCGACCGCGTGCCTCAGCTTCTTCACGTGCATACGTTTCATCATCAGTCTCAGTAGGATAAGGACCTTCTGGACCAAAGAAACCATTCACATAGTCAGCTAATACGTCTGGATTAGTCAGCATCAAATTCATTGCTGCACGTTCTTCGCCTGCAACCTCAAGCATAAGATTCTGATTGTTGCCACGACCTACTTGCTCAATCAGTGCATCTTCAACTGCACATGCATAGGTGTTCAGAAGTGCGGGTGCTTCAGCGCCAAAGTGCTGAAGTACTTCAAGACTTTCGTCGCTTACCTGACTTAGATACGCGTCCTGTGCTTGTCCCTGACTTTGAGCGTGTGCGTACCCCTGCTGCTGTGCTTGGTGTACCAACTGTTGCACCTGATCCTGAGAAAAGGCCTGGGTTGAAGCTTGGGGATTGTACGTCTGGTTGCCCGAATGGTAACTGGGTGCCTGTTGCTCCATTGAACCCCAGCTGGCTTGAGAAGCTGCTTGCGGAGTTGGAGTTTGGTACGCCGAGTATTGAACCGGGGCCGGGGATAGGTTGGGTGTATTCAGGCTGTGGCTGAGCGCCTGGAACGCTTCCTGCCATGGATTGCCCGCTGCCGAACCCTGCTGGGCCGGAGCCTGCTGGTAAGTTGGAGCCTGAGGCGTTGTTTGCTGTTGGTAGGTTGGAGCCGACACCTGGGAGGGTGATGGTTGGCTCATCCCTGACGGGGCGACCGAGCTGGGCGCGGATGCGGTCCCCATCACTGAGGGTGCTTGGGCCGGTGCTGTCGCTTGAGGACTTGTAACTTCCACTGTAACTTAACTCCTTACGTAAAAACTCTAATGATCGATATAGGAATCCTGTAATATCAAGATTCGGGTCAGACGCAAGAGGTAACTCTGGAGTCTGTGGGTGTGGTAACTGATACAGTTGACCAAGTAAACTAATAAAGCTGTTTAAAGACTGTTGTGTCTGCTGAACCATCCTAAATGGATATCCTGATAACATTGAGGCCCTTTCTTCTTCAGTTTTACCTGGGAAGAGATATTGTAAAGCCTGAATAGAATCAACACCTAGCTCTTGAAGATTACGAACGACGATACTGTTATTGAGGATGTCGTCTGAGCTTTCTTCAAAAACCTCACCTTGCCAACGCCATGCAACTTTCGTACTGCCGTCAGGGATAAGTCCAACTACACCTTGAGGAATTTCTCCTGACTCAAGTGTAGCACGTATCGCTTCTTGTCTATTATTCTCAAAATCAACAATACTTGTATTGTATTCCTCCATAGCAGCTGCAAAAGCTTCCTCATTATCTACAAAATCTTCTTCTAATGGATAGCTAGGTTTCACTATTCCAGACACACTTGCGAAGGATTCTTCAAACATATATTCTTCATGCTTAATGATCATACTAAAAACCTTACACAAACCATACGTAAATATAGCCTTAGATTTTTTCTCAGCTGTAGCAGCAACACGACCATATAGTGTTTTAATTTCATAAGCAGTAGAAGCTGTTCCAAAATCAATATCATCGACGCCACCTAAAGCTAGACGTATCTCAGAACGATACTGTCTTACATACATATTCTGATCACCAGAAACACTATCTGGTGTCATGTAATTTACCCTGTCCGTTGGCTCAAGATTAGCAATAACTCTTGGTACTTTAATCTGACCGTCGATAGGGGACGGTCCACCAAAAGGCTGGCTTACCCTACTGCTAGGCCTATCAGCGGATGCAAAGCCTGCCATAGAGCTGATGGTAGGACGCATTGCATTCTCTTCTCCAGACTCAATCAAGTCATGTTTAGGTCTACTAGAGACAAGCGTGGGGTTACCAAAGAACTTTAGATTCTTGCGGATATTACGGACTAACTCATCATGATATAAAATTTGATTTGCCAGCCAATTAAATTCACCATTACCTGTTGCTTCACCTGTACAATCCATATAATTATAGACTTCAACAGCTGGTATAAAACCAAGGCTATTACTTAATACCTCTGTATGACCAGGCATCGTCATGACAGGATTGCCCATTTGATTTTCAAATTCTATCTTTTCATTTGAAACTGTCTGTTCAATCTTATCTTTAAATACTTTCAGCCTAATATATTTCTTCTTTCCACCCCTATTGTTAGCCATTGCATAGCTATCAAGGTTATTGGACTCACGTACATCAAACGAATAAATTAATTCAACACTTTCTATCTCACCATTTTGTGTTCTAAATGCTCTATAGCTATCCTTAGGGAAATATAATATCTGATAACTTTCCCCAGCGGGTCTGAAATAAAATAAACCCTGACCATCACATAGGAAATAATCTACAATACTTTCTAACTTCATTTCAAGCATGTTTGTTTCACATACCTGAGCTATGAAATCTTTTCGCATCCCATACGAATCTTGCTCAGCATAGAACTCTACTCCCCTACGTAGCATGAACATACGCATCTGCGCCAGATGGGACGACACAATCATTGTGTCAACTGCCTGATCCCCCCGACGCTCTTTAGCAGCTGTAAGTATCTGCTGGAACTGAGTTTCAACTATACTGTTGTTCATCTATTCTATACTCGTTTTTTCTAGTTTAACCGTTATCAATCATCATCGTCGTCACTCATTGTCTTACGTTCATCCTGGAATTGCCACGACATTGGATCCCAAGCAGCAGTGTCTCCAAAAGCATCGGCATTAGCTTTAGTACCTTTTGCACCAAAGTAATCGGTCGTCTTACCTATCTGCTGTTGTAATGCATTGGCAGAATACGGCTGATTCATCTGACCTTGAAAAATCCCAGCCTGTGCTGCCCGAGCACCGAAACCATTAGTTGCGTCTCCATGATTCTCTATTAACTTGGCATAAGCATCTGCTCCCATGTGATTGCCCCATCCCTTACCTCCGCCATAAGTTGTATTACTGATTGAGAAATTATTAAACATTCCACCTTGACTTATGTCACCAGTTGTCACCTTGTTGCTATCAGTAGTAGTAGTATTAAATGACTCATCTATACGATTATCATTTTGTGAATTCTTTAAGTTTGTACTATTATCTAACTTACCGTTTCTACCTCCTTTACCTCCACGGCCTTGGCCACCACCTTGGCCTCCACCTTGGCCTCCACCTTGGCCTCCACCTACGTTACCTCCGCCACCTGGTTGTTTAGCCATCCATCCCTTAAGAAACTTATTTGCATCTTGGCCTTTCATGAAGGCATGGATCTGCTTATCTGTGTACTTTCTGCTACCATCATCATTCTCAGCTTGTCTTAAGAATCTAAGGTGACCCCCAGTAGCTTTGGTGGCTCCTTCTCCTTTTTTATTTGTAAGTCCACCTAAATCAAAGTCCTTAATATTATCTGTAGCTTTTAGATTATGGTCACCCATTTCCACCTTCGCCCGACCGCCAATACGTGTACCATCCTCCTTCGTCTGAGCATATAACTTCTTCATACCTTTTTCGCCTAAATGCTTTTCGGCGTCCTTAATATCCGCCATTCCAAAACCTTTTCCACCTGCCTTAGTAGGATCAAAGTTAGCTAAATACTTTTGTGCTTTTGAATCCTTCCTTGGTCCTTTAGGCTCATCCCCCGCTTGATTTACATGTTTATTGTTACCACTCATTAACGTATCCTTCTCATTATCAAGAAATTCTTTTGCTGGGGTCTTCTTATCTAAGGTTGGACCAGTACCTTCAAACCCACCGGAGTTCAAACCAGTACCAATTAAATTCCCTAAGTTATTATTATTCTTCTTATCTGTAGTTGGGCTGGAAGGAGATTCTGGCTCATTCTGGTCCCATTCACCAGCTTTCTTATTCCACGTAGCATTCGACGGAGCTGTATGCTTCTTTGGATCGAAGAAACCATCTATTGTACGCTCCCATCCTTTTGTTACATTTTTACCAGCCGTCATTCCTGCATTTTTAATTTCATTTTTTAGACTTTTAACTCCTCCCTGTCCTTCGATATTCCAAGAACTAATATTAGGGTTATCGCTATTTTTAATGGCATGCTTTAAGGATTTCTTATTACCACCTGTAAATTTATTATTAGAAGCATTTCCCGATGATATGCCTGTCATAAAATTTCCAAGAAACTCTTGTCTATCATCTTTCTTTATCTTTTTAGCTTGCTTTGGAGTGTTCTGCTTAGATGATAGTACTCCGGCTCCTTGCCCATAAGACCCACTGGAAGGAGATTCTGGCTCATTCTGGTCCCATTCACCAGCTTTCTTATTCCACGTAGCATTCGACAAAGCATCATAAATCGGACCTTTCTTCTTATTCCACGTAGCATTCGACGGAGCTGTATTAGCCATGAGATCCTTTACTATTTAATTCATTCTTATATTTTAAACTAATTGCAAAACAAATTAAATACTTGCTGGGTCTTGATTGTAATCACACTGCAGCGTACCCCGTCTTAATAATCCTCCTATAGTTAATACCATTGAATCCACAGCATCATCATGGGATGCATGGCCGAAATTCAATAGCTCATCTTCTAAAATATTCCACTTTCTCC
>Ga0209756_1004709_pt1 | contig 10535 bp, 9 predicted proteins | sample ETNvirenome_6_85_FD_184071 | JGI IMG/M metagenome (GOLD analysis project Ga0209756, IMG submission 184071) | Marine viral communities from the Pacific Ocean - ETNP_6_85 (SPAdes) (version 3) | ecosystem: Environmental > Aquatic > Marine > Oceanic | place: Pacific Ocean | collected 2013-06-19
ACTTTAACTGATGTATGCTTTTCTACTAATTCTTTTCGAAGCTTATCTGCTTCTTTGTAAGTAGAAAAAGTACCAACGGTTTTCCAATCTTTTGTTTTTAGAGTTTCTTCCATTATACTACGCCTTTCTTAGCCAGCGCGATACCAATAACGGCGCCTGCAGCAAGCGTAACTAAATAACCTACTAGTCCACTCATAATTTCTCCTTTTATGTCTTTGGTGGAGACGTCGGGAGTCGAACCCGAGTCCGAAAAGAATCAAAAATAACGCGATGTACAAGAAATTGGCACATTCACCGCCGAAGTACCAGCCACCCGATTAAATCAGGGAATCCATTTACCAACTTAAGGTGTTGGCTACCGAAATATACATAGTCACTAAAATGACTAAGTTCCTATCAATTTTTCCTAAAATTGAAAATGTCTAGTATTCTTTTAGAAAGTCACTAACAACTTCCGATTATGCAGCTAAGGCGTAATCAAATTCAACGTTATCGTTGGCATTTATAAAGTTTGAGTATTTTTACTGTGTTACTCACACAGTCTTGCGTGTTATTCTATTCGCTTTTCGTCGAAACCGTTTCGTCCCCATATCAAAGATCTGCAATAAGTATATATAATGATATAATAGATGTCAAGTTTTTTTAATCTTTTTCTTCAAAAAAGCTTTCAGTCTTGTACTTTTTCATTAGTTTTCTGAAGTCTTGGGGAATGAGACCTAGAAACCTCGCAGCTTCTCTTTTTGATCTGGTAGAAGATAAAGCCATCTTAAGCACCGCATCTTGTACTATCTCTCTCATAGAGTGCCATATGGGAATTCCGAAAGCTTTACCACCGAATGGCCTTGTAGCTAATTCTAATTTAAGGGCAATAACGTCCTCTAAAGAGAGGCCATTAAGCATTAGCTCAAATTCTTCGCTAGACTTGCTTTCTTTTCGTAATTTTTTGGATATGCTGTAATAAGCATTTTTTCCAAAGAGTCTTCTTTTTTTATTCCATGCCATCTTAATTTAAATTCTGAAATATGATAGAATATTTAAGTAATTAGTTATTACAATTCATCTCTTTACGTTTTCGGAGAGCCTTTCCGTATTTTCTTTTTGCATAAATATTACTTTCAGCATGTTTCTGAAGTGCAATCAGCGCGTCTTTGCCACCTTCGCAATCAGATATAGCTATTTTATAAAATCTTTTAACCATATCAGGCTGCAATTCATTAAGTAATATCTTTTCTAGCTCTTCTTTAATGATCTGTTTTAATTTTGATTTAGTTAGTTTCATAATATATTCCTTAAATTTCGAAATATGGTAAAATATTTAAGTAATTAGTTATTATAATTCTTATCGCTTAAGCCAGGGTGGATCCCCGCCCTGCAATTGTCTAATTATTTCTGGGGCTTTACTAAATAAACACATTCCTTCTTGCATCGACGGTGATTGGCGTAAATACATGACGTCCACCACCGCCTTGACGTTGGTGGGCAGGTCGTAGTCACTGCCGTCGTAATCCGGATTGGGAAAGCATGAATCAATACTTCTCATTACATCTGCTCCAAGGATTCTTTCCAGTTCGTCATGTTCTCGGTACCATGGTGCAATTGCTTCATTAAGCGCCTTATTTAATTCTTCTTTAATGATCTGTTTTAAATTTGATTTAGTTAGTTTCATAATATATTCCTTAAATTTCAAACTCTTCTTCAGTCTCTCCACCACCTTCTTCTGGTGGATAGTCTGGACTTTCAGGTACTTCGCCACCGCTAACAATTTCATCTTCAAATTTATCAAAATAAAGTTTCAAGTTAGTCAGGCCCCAATCATAAAATGTTGCAGCATCTTCTGGGTTAATTAAATCTTCATACGCAGTTTGAATTTGACTTTGTACATCATTCCAAGCTTTTTCAGCAAATGCTGCACCTTGTTGTACGGAGGGGTCATCAGAATCAAGTTTAATAAACCCTTCTTTTTCTTCTTCCTCTACTTTTGCTGCTTCTTCATCTTCAGGCCTCGCTGGAATGAATTTAGACTCATCTGGTTCATCAGTAAGATCATCCGCCTCTAGTTCATCATCAATTGAAATTTTAACATCTTGTTCAGCCAATGTTGCCGGTTCTCCTGGTGCAGCGCGATTTGCGTCAATAGGAGCTAAAGCATTTTTAAAGTTAACTAAAAAGTGATACCTAAATGATTTACGTTGTACTTCGTCGGAAGAGAGATCTTTGTAATAACTTTCAATTTGCTTAATGATGTTTTTCAGGAGAGTGTCTAAAACATTAATTCCAGTACTTTTATGGATGACTTTGTTGGCTACGTCTGTTTTGCCCTTAACTTCTTGGATTAAATAACCAATGACATTGCGTAATCTTTCTTCTTCGAGGTGTTGTACTGATTCAGAACTTTCCTCTAAATCAATTAAATGTCTTATAACATTGCGGAGACGGTTGCCTTCATTTTTTTGGATTTCTTTGCGTTCCAATATAATATTAATACCTTTTCTAATTAATAATCTTAACTTTGTTTCTTCTTGATTCATGGACTAACTCCTAGCATGCTAAATAAATAGTCTTCAATTTCTCTAATTAACGTTTCTTCAGTTTCTTCAGTTTCTTCAGATTCTTTAGATTTCTTCTTTTTTGAGCCTGGGGAACCTTCGACGGATCCTGTGCCGCCTCCTGCCGCTGAGCCGGCTGCTGAAATTTCTTCTAGTTCTTCTTCATCTTCAATATCGATATTGTGCTCTTCTGCGATATTCAATAGTGCATCCATCATTGCTTTTACAATATCTTCTGCGGTGGTCGCCTCCTCTTCGTCATCACTATTTTGCTCTGGGTATGCAATTTCCGGGAAATTCTCAATAAAACCACCATACATTTCACGAGCCATTGCTTCATCTAGTGTTTCTTCTATTATATTGAGAAAGCTTTCAGCAATAGGGTGCGCCGCTGGCGCAGCTAATCTTGGATCTGAGCGCCGCTTTGTGGGGCCTTTAATATCTTTTGTGTCTAATCGTGCAATACTATCTATTGTTTCAACGCCAAGATTAGTATTAGGCCCACACTTCTTACAAGAAAATGTTTTCCACACCTCAGTGTTGATGAGCTTCTCCCAAATATCATCTACTCTGTTGATCTCGGCGCTTGATAGGAAATCTTCCAGGAAAAGCGCACCTCCCCCAGCGAGCAACGCAGCCATTGGGTCCGGTGGGGGCGCCTGGCGTCTCTGTGTGCCTTGGCTCCAGCGCCGTTGAAATTCCTTACCGCGCATCCAAGACTGTAGAAGTGGCAACGACACCGCCCACCGGTTGAAGTCGTGTCCGGACAACGACGCGCCCGCTAATTTGGCACATACCATTTCTAAGTCTATCTGTTCTACGGATCTTCCGAGAATTTGGCGCAGAGCGCTTAAAGAGGCAAAATGTTCCGTGGGGCGCTCGGAATGGCGCCGGCCTTTCCGAAAGCCGTGGCCGGTAGTTCCCTGGCCCGGCATCTTCAACCCGGGGAAACACACTCTTGTGCGATTAAATATTCTTTCAGAGTAATACCTCGACGTGCTCCCAACTTGAATAGCCCCCGTGTCGGGGCGCCCGAAGGGATCGTTGATCTCAAACGGACGGAAAACTCGATCTATTGCCTCCTCTTTCGCATGTCCTAATTCGTGATAAATCATTTCCACCCACCTGGCGTGATTTATCCCCTTGGGGTGCCAATATGTAGGAAATTGTTCGATGCCTATCATGTTTGTCTTTCGTTTGTAAAACGCGGGCCCACCATAATCTGGATCTTTTCCCGGGCCGTCGCCGGTATAAAATTTAATACGAGTTTTTTGTATAAACTTTTCAATTTTTGACATAATATCAAATCTTTCTTTCTTAGTTAATTTTCGATTGGCGACATCTAAGATTTGTGTACTTCGTTGTCGTATATTAAGGTCTATAAATTGTTTCTTTAGTTTGAAAAATGATTGAAACCACTTATCTGGGGCCCCGCCGCGTCCCACAATTTTTGCGCCTGAAGGAAGGTCAACAGCTTGTTCGGCTTTCCATGGTTTATCAACCGTAACAACTCTTTCTTCATTAATTGTTTCTTCTATTAGCCGCAGAAATATGCCCAGCGGTTGCTGGGCCTCCTTTAGCTGTCCAGTTAGAGTATCTATAATTTCTCTATAAGAACTTTGGCTATTCTCTGGTATATAGCTTTTAATTAATTCTTCATCGCCGCTTTCAATTGCATCACGGAAATTTGTTGCGCTCATCGGTCGACCTTCGTTATCCTTATAGTTTGGAATCGGCTCAATAAATATTTTTACATTATTAGGATTATACTTCGGATTATTAAGCATAAATTTCCAACGTTTAGCATCTTTGGCGCCGGCGCCTAAATAAATAATTTCTTTTTCTGGGTCTGCCTCTTTAACATAATCAACAACATGCCCAATTGGACCACCTTCAACTTTCTTGATATCTAAAAATTCATTAGGAAATGCAATATGTTCATTACTAAGATATATTTTCCATATTTTTAAAGCATCTTCAAAAGTTATAGGATTCCCATGGATTGTACGAGGGGTATCACCACCGCTACCCATAAAAATAACTACTTTACCATTTGGTGCAACTTCATCTAAGTAGTGTGTGATTAAGGCCAAGTGGCCCATATGCGGTGGCTTAAATCCTCCTGGAATAAGGGCAATTTTTCTTTTTGCTTCTGGTTCATCCAGATTGACGGTTTCAATTCCTAATTCTTCTTCTACGTCTTTTATTCCTTTAAGATCTTTAGCTTCTTTAAGTGGTGTGGGGGCGCGCTCGATTTCAGGTGTTATTAATAAGCCTGATGGGTTCACGAGTGGTTCCGTTGTAGTAGAAGCCCCCTTCGCCCTTTGTAAATCATCGTATGCTTTTTGATGCTCTCTCCCAAATTTATAATCTTTGCCGTGGATGGGCAACATTTCTTCGATAGCCTTAGCACCAAAATATACAACTAGTTCATTATAAAATACATCAAATTTAAATTTTTCTATAGGGTTGATTCCATGGACAAATTTTCCTTTTGGCATTGCCATCCCAGCAGGCTCGCGAAGACGCTGACCTGAAGTTTTTTCATTGCCTTTTCTTTTTCTCCGCCGTGAGGTGCTTGGAGGGCGCGATGTGGGCGGGGCGCCCACTACAACATCTGTAATTTCTTCCGATGGCACACCGCCTCCAAACAAATGAGGAAGCAAATCGGCTAATTTTCCTGGACATCCAGTATTCGCATGAGTTCTATGTAATGTAATACCATAACCTTGTGCTATGGCAGCTGCCCCAGTCATTTTTTTCTTACCTGTGTACACTTTTAAAGGTATGCCAAATCGGCTGCTTAGAGTATTAACTAGAGAAACTAAAGACCGAATTTGAGAAGAGCTTTCCTCGGGTATTTCACGAAAATTTCCTGTTAAATCAATACCAATTGAAAGTCCGTTTATGCCAGACGCGTCACGTGAGGTTTTTGAGCCCGAATGCCAAGCTGTCCATTTTGCGGGATCTAAATATTCATATATTGTCCCATCTGTATCTATTTCGTAGTGAGTGGAGGCGATTCTTGTGCCGCGCGGTGGCCAAGAATTTAAGGTCTTCTGCGGGGAGCTTGTCATTGTATGGTGTATAACCATCAATTGTGGCGCGGCACCGCGTGGAGTTTTTGAAAGACCTGCATCAACTTTAATTATAGAAGCTTCGGATAATAGAATTTTATTAGCTCTTCTTACTGTCCCCTCTCTAAATGCCGTTTGCATACCGCCAACAATAAATTCTCCAGTGACTTTTACTGGGAATTCTTCCATCCCCCTAAGCACCACTCCTTCATGGTCCGCTACGGAGCCCATAGAGCTATCTAGAGCGGCCTTAACGTCGTTTCCTAACATTCGGGTCGCGTGATTGAAAACGGCGCCGCTAATGGCCTTCTTTACGTCTTCTGGAGATTGTAAATATTCCATCAATGGTATTTCGTTTAAAACTGCCATATAAATATCTTTACTGATAGCATCTACTTGTTTTCCATCTGATTTTGTAATTTTTGTTCTTCCTGGATTTTGTGCGTTACTAAGCCATTCTTCTAGAGAATGTGTTTCTTGATCTTCTCCTGTCATTTGAATTGTGAGTGGAGATCCAAGAGTCTGTTCAAAGTCAATCTCTGTAGCAATCTCTGTGGGTACATCTCCATATATTTCGAAGCCGTGCTGAGAAGCAAATGGTTTAACTTTTTTTATGAGAGACTCTAAAGCACCTCTATTGTATGGTATTTCGACACTAGCTGCCTTTACGGGTTTTCCGGTTTTAGGATCTGTTGGTCGTTCTTTGCCCGGGCGGTCCATAGATTTTCCTGTTTCTACCCATTTTTTAGGACCTTTCTTTTCATAAAATTGGTTAATACCATGAATAGCTAAAAAGTTTTTATTATATTTTTGAACGTTTGTTTTGCCTGCAACATATTCTGTATTAAAAAATTTTGTGGAATTATCCCACATTCCAAGATCGTGAAGTTCATATTTTATACTTGGCAATGCTTTATTAAATATGTCTAAAAGAGTTTTTATTGCCGGAGGCATACCATGACCTTCGGGCCATTTTTTGTAGGCGTCTTCAGCGTTCATGCCGACAACAGATTCAGTGTGTGTTGTGCCACGATCCATTCGGAATTCTTTTTTCCCACCCTCAATGGTAATAAGTTTAAAACTTACATTGATACCATCAATTTTAAGACTACCTGGATTCAGCTCAAGGAATTCTTTAATATCTATAAAGTAGTTAATTAGATCTTGTCCGGTTTCGACGCGAGAAACATCAAAAGGATGTTTCATATGTCCTGGTGTGCCCATTATTCTTCTCCACCGTAAATATAAATATTTAAAAACTCTTCGGCGCCTTCGCCCCAAAGTTTTTCTTTCAATTCTTCATAATGTGCCTTTTCGGCTTCAGTGCCATAAGCATACACTGCTGGGTTTTCCGGACCATGTGTAAGTAATGTTTCTGTCTCCGCAGCTTCTGGTGCTTCGCCAAAGGTACCGTCAGTAAGGTCTGCATTAACGCTTTTCGATGTTTCAATCCAATGATTATAGTCTGCGGCAGAATGCTCTTTCATCTTTTCCACTGTGGCCCTGCGTCTTTCATCAGCTTTTTGGAATGCTGTCGCATCACCTTGTTCATTGGCAATATTCATAGCTTCGGATGCGCTCGCCAGCTCTGCTACCAATACGTTGTCTTCTTCTATAGATTCTTCATACCATGGCATATATTTATCTAGACCAAGGGCTGGGTCCAGGTTGCCTGGATCCGGACCACCAAACCATATCGGAGGATGTTCATCACCAAGATATGGTGCTAGTTTTAATATTCTTAAAACTTGCCATGCGTAGTGCCCGGGGTCAACATATTTAAGGTACGTATCATAAAATTTTGGCGCCAACTGTTCCGTGGCCACGGAGGCTATCATTATTTTGCCCCAATGGTTTGCATATAAACTTTTAAGCCAGCCGGCTCCACGAGTGAGCAGGCCCGCTTTTTGTCCTACAGAGGCTGCATTCGTTGCTCCCCGGGTGGCCATGGTCCGGGCAAGCATCGATGCGCGCGCGGCAGGAGATAATGCGCTGGATGCTCCAACCCGCAAGCCTGTGCCTGCTGCAACTTTACCGGCGCCAACAGCGCCAACTTCCGCGGCGCCGGCAGCGGCGGTGGTACCTGCACCTGCTGCGCCTGCTTCTGCTGCGGCTGCGGCTGGGGCGGCCGGTGCCGCGGCGTATAAAGTTGCCAGTGCCGCCGCGGTGACGAGGCCGCCGACACCAGTATCAAAATACTCTTCTGTTTCTGCTTTCGCTTGTTCTCCTGTCATTCCTCCCATTTTCATGGCGGCTTCCCAGCCTTCCCTTGTACTCATATCGATGTCTGGATTGTTCGCGATTATTGTTTCCATCATTTCAGGTGTAATTTGCATTGGCCCAGCGTCTTTTAAGCTAATACCACCTTCGGACCCCCACCCTGTTCCTTTCCCTAAAATGTTCGGCAGCCAATCAGGAGTTTCATTTGAGCCACCGCCCAACCATCTTGGGAGCCAGCGGCTCGACCAGTCTTCATTTAATAATTGCTTTGATGTTTCGATTGATTGTATAGCCTCCTCTAAAACTTCATTGTTTGTTTTTTTAATTGCGCCTTCCAAGATATTCTGTGGCTTTTGTTTTTTTCGAAATAAAATCTTCATTAACTCTATTTTCCTTTTGATGCCATTCCTAGTTCAGCGTGGCGAGCCGCCAATGTACCTGGTAGTGGAGCTTGCCCTCTTCTTCTGGCCCACTCTGCTCCGTGAGTAAGTATGTGTTCTTTTTCACCAATTTTACCGTCGCCGGCGGCACCGCCTTCGTCTGCCAAACCAGTCATCCAGTTTCGGATTTCATCATAGTTTGCAGCGGTCATTGCTGCAGCGCCTGTTAATAGGCCTGCCGCAGCACAAGTTTTTGGATATTTTTTGCATAGACCCCACATTCTCTTTAAAAATCCTTTTCCTTTTCCGAGGTTTTTTCCAACTTTGCCGGCGCCTGCAACTGATCGACGTAACTGTTTCATCATTTTTGCGCGCTTGGCGGCTGCTTTGGTGCCGACCCTCGCTGCTTTGTCTGCTTTAAGAGCTTTTGATAGTTTATCTAGTTGTGCAGTCGCCTTCATACCTGCTTTTGAGCCCTTTCCTGTTAATTTTAGTACCTTCGCGCCACCTTTAGTAAGGTTCGTGCCTACCTTGAGCCCAGTGGAAATCCAGCTAGCCTCACGCAGATGTACCTCATCAAGCTGATGCTCTATTGCTACATGCGATTCTTCTTCAAGATTGTTTATAATAGTGTCTACGATATCCGGCGGCATATCGATGTCTTTGGTTTCTTTAAAAAAAGATATAATAAAAGTACGAAGTACTTTTAAAGTTTCATTGGGTTCACCACGAAGTGCAGATGGATCATTAACGATTAAATCTCTAAGATCCTCTGGCGTTAGTGTTTCATCTTTTTTTTTTCTTCTCTTAATGGATATTCTTTATCTGATGTTCTTTCGCGAAAATCTACGCTTTGAGCCACTTGATGTAATTTATCACTAGGCTCTTCGTCTTCTTCTAAAGTTTCATCTTCGTCAAGCACCTTTTGCCCTGTTTGATAATCACCCCCTTCGCTGGTGTCCATATAGGCATCTAATTCTTCATTAAGATTTTTTTCTTTAGGGGGTTTATAGCCCCACTTATCCATTAAAAGATTATTAAGTTCTTCGTCTCGCCAATCTTTGGTCGACATAATCTCTTCTCCTATCAAAGTCTCTCTATAAATAGTCTCATATAATGGTAATTTCTGTTTTATTCCATCTTCCCAATCTCTAAAGCATAAATTACCCATTTTATAAGCTTCTTCTTCCATTCCTCGTAAATGATCGTTATTCTGTGCATAGCCCAATTTAGTAGAAAAAGGCTTCTTAAACTCGCCTCTCAAGTTCTGTCCATGATGTACCAATTCATGAGCTATTGACCGCAAAACATCTTTTATGTGCCGCCCTGTCACAAAAATGGTTATTTCCTTATTATGGGGATCATATTGTCCTGTGCGTCCCAAAGGATTTGCTGCATTTTTTTCGTCACCATTAAGGTTGATCACAGGAGGTCTGTTAAATCCTACTTGTTTTTGTATAAACGGAACAAGTTTTTTTGTTAGATCTTCCAGCTGAGAAAGGTTACTGGAAGTGTTATTATTAACAATACAAGGCATTATATATTAAATAGTTCGTTTATTTGTTAAAACTTTTATTTTTATTTTCTGTGTCTTTTTAAATTCGGTCACTCGACGCGTATGCTCCTTTAGTTGCTCTGGTTGAACAAAATCATAACAATAGCCATCTTCCATAGCTAGCTGTCCTTCTGGACATTCTTCGGCGGCCGCCGTGTCCGGGGCCGGCATAACATCGCCCGCACTAGTGGCGCGCCTGTCTCCTGCTGCAGTTGTTTCTTTTGTTTTCTGCAGTTCGTCATATGCTTTTTGGTGCTCTCTGCCAAACTTATAATCTTTTCCATGTATGGGCAACATTTCTTCGATAGCGTTTTCACCAAAATATACAACTAATTCATTATAAAACACATCAAATTTAAATTTTTCTATGGGGCTAATGCCATGAACAAATACCCCTCCAGACATCTCGGTCGGTTGGGGCATCCCGGGCGCCGATGGGCCGGCCGCCATTGTTGGCAGTTTTCCACTGTCATCAAAACTAATCGCTGGCAGTGCGGCTGACATCATTTTATCATAACCCTTTTTAGAGAGATGCACATTATCTTTTAAATCTTCATCTCCTGTTAGGCCCGCTGTTTCAATATATTTAATTCCATGTCCGGGAAGGCTCTTTTTAAGCCAATCATTCCGCTGTACTCGTGATCCGTGTCCTTTAAAACCAGATCGTGCTGTGGGGGATCCGATGAAAATAACATTTCTTGTTAATGACGTGTATTCATTTATTAACTCATTCATGCGCTTATAATCACCAGTGGCT
>Ga0209756_1004711_pt1 | contig 10530 bp, 12 predicted proteins | sample ETNvirenome_6_85_FD_184071 | JGI IMG/M metagenome (GOLD analysis project Ga0209756, IMG submission 184071) | Marine viral communities from the Pacific Ocean - ETNP_6_85 (SPAdes) (version 3) | ecosystem: Environmental > Aquatic > Marine > Oceanic | place: Pacific Ocean | collected 2013-06-19
AGCGGCCCCTGTAGGTGTAGGCACAAATCAGAGTGCAGTAGAAGCAGCTTTCAGCGAAGCCCAAAAAGCCGAACAGGAACAGGCGGCCTACGAAGCATGGGTGATGGACACCTATAGTCCCCCCACGACTGTAGGAGGGCCCCAAGTTGGAGCGTGGAATAACCCAAATACTGCTTGGGAAAACCCTAATAATCCTTTAGATACTGTTGAAAATACAATGCGCTCCCCCGCTCCCGGGTTAGCATTTGGTGTTAATTCTGTCGAAGAAGCGATGCGCTCCCCAACACCCGGATTAGCATATGGTGTTAATTCAGTGGAAGAAGCAATGCGATCTCCCGCTCCTGCTTATTCAGCTTGGCAAAATCCTAACACTGTATATTCCCCTTTAGAGAATCCTAATTATCCAGTTTGGGAGAATCCTAACACTACGGACGATCCCTTGGCGCTAGCTGCAGCATCATTACCTCTAGATATGACAGTGCAATTCCCATCAGCTTGGGAAAATCCTAACAACCCTTTAGATATTGTTGAAAATACAATGCGAACTCCTGCGCAGGCTCTAGCACATGAAGCGCCAGTACCGGGGTCATGGGGTAGTTTAACCGATGAGCAAAAAGATTTGGCAAAAGCTGCTCTAAATTTTTCCCCTAACTATGAAAACATAGAAGCCTTTAACCAATACGATCTTCCGGCTTTCAGTAGTAGATTACAGCCGGATCACGAAATGCCAGCCTTTGATCCCTCTACTTCTCTGGAAACCGCTCAGTTTGATATGGATGCGCTAGAAGCCCATTTACAATCTACCGGTCAACTTGGTCCTGCGGGATGGGGAGCAACCCCCGAAACAACTCCCGCTCCTAAATACGGGCCCAAGAAGAGTGAAGAAATGTATCCCGGTCACTCTAAGAAAGCAGCGATGGCTGGAGTTGCGAGTATTAAATCAATGTTTGACGGGAGCCATCAAAGTTGGATTGATGATATCAATGAGGATATGGAAAACCGTGGTATTGCGTTATCACATACGCTAGACGGTAAAGCCCCCAATGGAATCCCGTTTGGTCAGGAGGGAACAAACTTATCAGGCAAGCATTCTGCTGCTAATTGGGGAGAATATGACGCCATGTTTTCTCCTGATGAAAACGGTGTTCCAGTAGATGAGAATGGAATTGCTATGCCGGGGACCGAGAAACAGGCTCAAGCAGGATTGGGTGGTGTTCTCCAAGGGTTATGGGGCGGCATGTTAAGCGGGTTAGCCGGATCAACCACAAGTGGTGTGGTAGACTCGACTGCTAATGAAAATATACCGGCCAATATAAAACAAGAACCAACTGGTTCGGGAGACGCTGAAGGCCCAGAGTATCTTCTTGACAAAATGCGATCTATATATCCTTGGGCTGAGTCGTTGCCTGATTCCGTTCTTTTTAATGCCGTTAGGTATCCGGATTATTTAAGGCTTCTTATAGAAACTGACGCATCTGGAACAGAACTTCCTTTGGTAGTTCCTCAATGGGTATTAGACGGGAAATCTGCTCCAGCAACTACCAATGCAAACTGGATTGCGAATCATCCCGCTATGCAAACGCAAATAATTAATTAATATGCCTATCAAAAAAGTCAAAGGCGGTTATAGGTGGGGAAGCAAAGGAAAGGTTTATAAATCTAGGCAGGGGGCAGAAAGACAAGCTCGCGCAGTTTATGCCTCTGGATACAAGAAAAAGAAGTAGGGTGCTAATGTGTTGCCTGTTATAGCAAATAGCGCCAGACATAAGAATAATAATGCCGATGCTGCACAAAAGTTTGCTGAATGGGCACATACTGCGCCCTTTGAACTTGTTCTTCCGGCATATGCAGATTGCCATAATGATACTAATATTGATGATTCTTTCATTAGGACTCTTGGCCAGTTGGATCGTTATTATCTTGGTGTCTTTTTGTGCAACCGCCACGATATGGTTCATCCGTGGATTTATGAAAGATGCAGGGAAGTAGAGTCTTCCCCAGATAGCCATTTAGATTTATGGGCGCGGTTTCATTATAAAAGTTCAATCATTACTTTTTTGGGCACTATTCAGGAAATCTTGTGTAACCCTGATATAACAATAGGATTGTTATCGTATTCCGCTAGACAGGCAAAACCGTTTTTACGCCAGATAATGCAGGAATTCGATTCTAATGAAAAGCTTAAACAACTCTATCCTGATATCCTCTGGAATAAGCCTAGACTTGAGGCCCCCAAATGGGCTGAGAACGAGGGTATATGTGTTAGGAGATTTGCTAACCCGAAGGAACAAACTATTGAGGCTCACGGACTTGTGGATGGTCAGCCTACTGGACGACATTTTGATCTTATTATTTATGACGACGTAGTTGTTCAAGATGCTGTTAACACGCCAGAGCAAATAGCAAAGACAACGCTCTCTTGGGAATTGTCATTAAACTTGGGGTCAACCCATAACCCTCGTTATCAATATGCTGGTACTCGATATTCTTATGGAGACACTTATGGGACCATCCTTCAGAGGGCTGCGGTAAAACCAAGAATACACCCTGCCACTGTAGATGGAACAATGGAAGGAGAGCCTGTCTTCCTTCAGCCTGAAAGATGGGAAGAAATAAAGAAGACAACCTCTACCTATATAGTAGCTTGTCAACAGTTATTAAATCCTATTGCTGGTTCGGACGCAGCGTTTAAAGAAGAGTGGTGGAATGAATGGGAGATTCGCCCTTATACTTTAAATGCTTATATAATGTGTGATCCGGCTCATTCTAGAAAGAAGGGATCGAACAGAACAGCTATCGCTGTAGTTGGGGTTGACGCAAATTATAATAAGTTTCTTTTGGATGGGGTATGCCATAGATTATCTTTGTCAGAAAGATGGGACACTTTGAAGACGCTTAGGACTAAATGGAAGACAGCGCCGGGAATAAGGGAAGTTAAGGTTGGATACGAGAGATACGGAGCGCAGTCGGACATAGAGCATTTTAAAGAAATGATGCGTATTGATGGAAGTTCTTTTCCTGTGTATGAATTAAACTGGACAGGAGGAGGTGGGTCACAATCGAAACGGGACAGGATACAAAGGTTAGAACCTGACTTAAAAGATGGCTCCTTCTTTTTTCCTTTCCCTACAGATCAAAAAAAATTGACTTCTCATCAAAAAGATTATAAAATACAGAAGAAGGAGTTTTTGATTTCTAAAAAAATTCTAAGAAAGAATGAAGAAGGAAAGGTGTATGATTTAACGGATTGGGTTAAAAGAAATGAGTACCTGTTATTCCCTACTATCCATCCTGATTTTTTAGATGCTCTTTCGAGAATATATGATATGGACGCAATGCCTCCAATATCTAGAACAAGGCGCTCATTAGAGCCTGAAGCCGAGGCAAGATATTAATGAGAAAATTTAGAATTGGTGGAAGACGAACGGGTCCACCACGAAGAGTTTCCTACCGTATGACAAACGGGAAGAAGTTCTATGAAAAAAGCCCAAGGACTTTCCCTTATGGGGAAATGCCTTATTTTCAGGATTACTATGTAACTACAGGATATGTGAGTGACGCATAATGGCAACAATTACATTAAGAGAAACAAAAGGATCGCCTTTGACATTTGCTGAAGCAGATGGCAATTTTACTAATTTAAATAATGACAAGCAGGAGACGATTCCTAATTTAGGTGTCACTTCTTCTGCGGATATGGCGGCAGATAAGATATCTTTTTATGATACATCTGCCGGAATCTCAAGATCAATTCTGTTTAATAAACTTACAGCTTTTACAGAAAGAACTTTAGTTGTTAAATGTGTTGCTGATACTATTGGACCAACTGTAGGAAACGGTATTACGCATGTTACAATACCGTCTACATTGAATGGGAAGAATTTATCTAGCGCTCAGGCGCATGTGTATACTGCTGGGACTGGAAGTTTAACTACAGTTCAGTTGCATAATTTGACCGATGCTCAGGATATGCTCTCAACCCCTATAACTATTGATGCTGGTGAGAAAGATTCTTCCACAGCCGCTACCCCATCTGTCGTAGGCAGTTATGGTGGAGTTTCTACTGCCGATGTCATCAGAATAGATGTTGATATTGTGGCTACCAATACTTTGGGTCTAGAGATAAGAATGGTGTTCAATACATGAGTCTTCAGATAGGAGTGCATTCAGAACCCCCATTGGTTGGTGTTGAAAAATTACATCCAATACCGGAAATTATTTGCAGCGTTAACGAAGATAAAGATAAAATAAGGGATAATATAAAAAACAATATCAAGAGAGGATTACCTCAAGTCCGTCCTTATGAAACTCAGTGGGAAAAAACTATAGGTATTGCGCTTGGTGGCCCCACATTAAAGGATACTTTTCCCGATCTATTAGAAAAACGACAAAACGGAATGCCTGTAATTACGGTTAATGGTTCTCATAAATATTGTATGGATAATGGTCTTACTCCTTCAGGAATGGTAATGTTAGATAGTAGGGAGTTTAATAACAGATTTGTTTATCCATTAGTTGAAGATTGTAAATATTTTATTTCATCTCAGTGCCATCCTTCTGTATTTGAAAATCTTAAGGATAATAAAGTATGGATATGGCATTGCGCTGGAGATGACAATTTTGATCTTTTAAAAGAAGAGTACGGAAAAGAATACTATCCGATAATGGGGGGCGCTACAGTTGCGTTGAGAGCCGTTCATTTACTAAGGATGTTAGGGTTTCATAAGTTTGAAATGTATGGATTTGATAGTTGTATTATGACAGATCACCATGCTTATGATCAGCCTGAAAATGATGGTGAAGGTGTTATAGATGTCACAGTAGCTGGAAGAGAGTTTACTTGTACTGCGGCGCATTACCATCAGGCAAAAGAGTTCGTTGATATGATTGCTAAAACAGGCGAACATTACGATCTGGCCGTGCATGGAGACGGCCTTATTTCACATATTATTAAAAATCCAAATTCATTAAAAATTAAAAAGGAGGTAAATTAAAATGGCCGCTACTGCTTGGAGTTTTTACAATTCTTTTAGGGAATATATAGGCAATGGTCAGTTCGATCTAGATGGTACAAGTGTTGGTTTCTATTTATCACTTCATACTAGCGCGGGAAGTGCTAATGTAAATAATGCAGCTTTATCTACATATGCTTCACTTGCTAGTGAGGTTGCTAGTGGCAATGGTTACACAACTGGAGGCGCATCTGTTACGGCTCGTACATGGGCTTCTGTTGCAACTGATAAGTATCGTTTTGATTCAACTGCTGTTGTATGGACCGCTACTGGCGGAACAATTGCGAATATTAAATACGCGGTTGTTTATCAGTCTGGTGGCAAATTAGTTTGCTTTTCTAAATTGACTACTTCTCAGTTTACTTTAGCAGAAGATAACACGCTTACTGTCACTCCAAGTGCCAGCGGCATATTTGAATTAGCATAGGGGATTATCATGGGACTAGAATCTGCAACATATATTAGCCAATTAGTGGCTACTAATCCGCTTGCCACTGACCCGATATCGCAGGGCGACGATCATTTGCGTCTTATAAAATCTGTATTGCAGTCTCAGTTTAGCGGCCTTTCTGGCACTACTGCTGTTACGGCGGATGGTGCAGAGATGAATCTGTTGGATGGGTGTACGGCTACTACCACTGAATTAAACTATCTTGATATTACAACGCTAGGTCAATCAGAAGAGTCTAAAGTATTAACAGCAGACGCTAATGGAGATGTTACGATTGAAGATGGAGCGTATGACTTTGATGTTGCTTCGCATGACGGAACAAATGGGTTGAAGCTTGGTGGTACATTAGTTACAGCAACTGCGACTGAGTTAAATTTAATTGATGGGTATACCGGCACAACTGCTGAATTAAATTACAACGATGTTACTACTTTAGGAACTGTTGAGGCTTCTAAAACCGTAACAGCCTCCGCTGCTGGTCTTGTTAATCATGCAGATTATGTTTTATCTCGTCCAGTTGTTAAGGATTATGCTGAAACCGTCTACGCTGGTGGCAGTACATCTACCGCTGTAACTCTTGATGAAACCAACGGTAATGTACAGACCTTCACTATGACTGGAAACTGTACGTTTACGATGCCGTCTGGTTCTGGATTACAAGCGGGTACATCAATGACGTTAATCCTGACTCAGGATGGCACCGGCAGTCGAACGGGCGCATTCACTTCAGTGTTGTGGGCTGGCGGTACAGCACCCACGCTTACAACAACCGCTACAACTGGAATCGACATTCTTACCTTTTACACCTTTAACGGTGGCGCATCTCCTGTGTGGTATGGATTCGCCTCTGGCGCGGATATGTCATAATGGCTCCTCTAGGAGCGAGTAAGATTGCATTTATGGGGGGAGCCTCTAATGACCCTAATTTTAATGTCACTTATCTAGTCATAGCTGGAGGAGGCGGCGGCGGCGGTAGAGCCTCATCTCATCGTGCTGCTGGCGCTGGTGGTGCCGGCGGATATCGCTCAAGCGTTTCTGGTGAATCTTCTGGAGGCGGTGGTTCTGCGGAAAGTGTTAAAGCCGCTGTAACTGCAACAACTTATACGGTTACAGTGGGCGCGGGTGGTAGCGGCGGAAGTGGTGGCAATTCAGGAACAAACGGTAGTAGTTCTGTTTTTTCCACTATAACCTCTACCGCAGGAGGCGGTGGTGGGCGCGGCGGTAACGATTCGGGTCATGGTCATAGCGATCAAGGACAAGCGGGTAGCACCGGCGGAAGTGGTGGTGGAGGAGGTGCTGGCGAGAATAATCATTCGGGCGGTAGTGGTACGACTAATCAAGGTTACGCTGGAGGTGGTAATACAGGAAATAGTTTCGCCGGGGCTGGTGGTGGAGGTGCCGGCGCAGTTGGTAATAACGGTGGGAGTAACGGCGGCGCTGGCGGTGGTGGCGTAGATTCTGATATTACAGGTTCAACAGTCGGTCGCGCTGGTGGTGGAGGCGGTGGTCAATATAGTGGTTCCGCTGGGTCTGCCAGCGATGGCGGCGGCGCGGGCGGGTCCAATAATGGTGATGCGAACAGTGGCGGTGGAGGCGGTGGTGGTAGTGGAACAACTGGAGCCTCCAGTGGAGGAACCGGCGGATCAGGTGTTGTTTTCCTGCAGTACCCGTCTAATTATAATATCACAGTTGGCGCAGGTCTTACATCTTCAACAGCGGTTGTTGGGGATAACAAAGTAACAACATTTACTGCTGGCACCGATAGTGTCAGTTGGAGATAATAATGGCACACATTCTTACCTTTTACACCCTTACCTAATGGCCCCTCTAGGCGCAAGTAAGATTGCATTTATGGGTGGGGCTTCTAACGACCCTAATTTTAATGTAACCTATCTAGTCATAGCCGGAGGCGCTGGCGGCGGTGGTAGGGGCACCGGTAAGCGTGGTGCTGGCGCTGGTGGTGCTGGCGGGTATCGTTCAAGCGTTAGCGGGGAAGATTCTGGGGGAGGTGGTTCTGCTGAAAGTGTCAAAGCTGCTGTAACTGCAACAGATTATACAGTAACTGTTGGTGCTGGTGGTGCTAGTACTACAGACAATCAAGGATCAGCCGGTGGTAGTTCTGTTTTTTCTACCATAACCTCGACCGGAGGTGGTGGTGGCGGGCGCGCTGGTAACGATGGTAGCCACCACGGGGCCAGCGGCGGAAGTGGCGGCGGAGGCGGTGGTTCTACCAGTAGTCATAATGGTGGCAGCGGCACGACTAATCAGGGTTACGCTGGAGCCAGTAATTCAGGAGATTGTTTCAGCGGGGCTGGTGGTGGAGGAGCTAGCGCAGTTAGTAGTGCTGGTGGAACCGGAACCCATGCATCTGGAGGAAATGGTGGCGCTGGCGTAAGTTCCGACATAACGGGATCATCAGTCACCCGCGCTGGTGGTGGTGGTGGCGGTATATATCAAGGTTCCAACGGGTCTGGTGGCAGTGGTGGAGGCGGTAGCGGAGGCGCTCCCGGAACCGCGAACAGTGGCGGTGGAGGCGGAGGCGCGTCCGGAACAACTGGAGGCAGCGGTGGCGGAACCGGCGGATCAGGTGTTGTTTTTCTGCAATATCCATCTAATTACACCATCACAGTTGGCGCAGGTCTTACATCTTCAACAGCAGTTGTTGGTGACAATAAAGTAACAACATTTACCGCTGGCACAGATAATGTCAGTTGGAGTTAACAATGGCACATTATGCTTTCCTAGATGAAAAAAATATAGTAACGGAAGTCGTTGCTGGAAAAGATGAGGGCGAACTAATAGAGGGGAAAGACCCCGAAACTTGGTATGGAGAATTTAGAGGTCAAGTTTGCAAACGAACGTCTTATAATACTACAGGTGGAATTCATTACTTTAACGGCAAGCCAGATAACGGTGTTGCCTTGCGTAAGAATTATGCTGGGATCGGCTTTACATACGATCCAGACCGCGATGCGTTTATCCCACCCAAACCTTATGATAGTTTTGTATTAGACGAACCTACCTGCACTTGGGAGCCTCCTATTCCATACCCTCCTGATGGAATAAGCCCTGATGGATTAGGTCTTTATGAGTGGAATGAGGAAACAGTATCGTGGAGATTAAAATCAACGATATGAACTTTATCGCTCTTTCAGGATTGCCTAGAACCGGCTCAACTTTGTTGTCAGCAATACTTTCCCAGAATCCTAATATTCACGCTGAAGGGAACAGTGCGTTATGTCAGTTAATGTGGGATATGCAAGTATCTTGTGAAACGTCAGAACAGTTACGGGCATCACCCACTAGAAAATTTATAGACCAAGATGCATTAGTTTCAGCAATTCCTCAGATTTATTACAGAGGGATAACGGCTGAATATATTTTCGATAAATGTAGATCGTGGACGCTTTCACCGAATATGGAAATGATAAAACGATACATTACCAAGCAACCAAAGGTAATTGTCATGCTTAGACCGATAGATGAAATCGTTAAGTCTTTTGAAAAACTTTACCAATCGAATAATGTCGATAAAGACGTAAGTTTGTTGCTGGAGGAAGGGTCGGAACCGCTTATGAGAAGTCTTGACGGGGTTGAACAAGCGCAAAAAAATAACACCGGGGAATTTTTATTTATTCAGTATCGCGATCTTGTGAATGATACAGTCAACACCATAAAGTCTATATATCAACATTGTGGATTAGAAATATTCGAGCATAACTTAGCAAATATTGTAAATAAATTCCCAGAAGATGATAGCGTTTATGGGCTGGAGGGTATGCACGCGGTTCGCCCAACAATTAGGGAACAAACAAACACAAGCGTGGGATTTGGTTGAAGACCCACTCATTTATAAAGGTAGCGTGAATGGCAATAACATCATGGGCGTCTTCTGGTGGGGGTTGGGATGACGCTCAATACCAACGTGCATGGGATGGTCCTGCTATATCTCCTGCTAAAGGGGATATAACTCTTAGTTCTACCGCACCTGTTGGTAAACGTGAGTTTTTTGCTTCACCCGGTGTTGCTAATCTTGAAATAGTACAGTCTTATGAGTGGGATCAATTAACTAGCTCTTGGCTTGACTCTACTGGTGATTGGAGTAGTGGTCCTGCTCCTCAGATGGCTGTTGGTTCTAGTATATCCCCAGATAAGTCAGACCTCACATTTACAGCTTACTCTCCAGATATTGGGAGAATGTACAAATTTGTAGTAAGCGCTCCAACTCTTACTCTTACAGGTAAAGTGCCGGCTAATGGGGAAGGGTTTGTAATTTCTCCTGACAACGCCTCTATTGAAATAGTTCAGACGTATAGTTGGACTAACTATGGTGGGACATGGGCTAACTCCTCTGATAATTGGGATGTTACACCCTTTGTACCAACTGCTGTAGAGACAGGCCAGAATCAGCCAGATGCTGGTTCGCTTACTCTTACAGGACAAGCGCCTGATTGGAGCCTTTCTCAGCTTTGGTATGTTCCTTCTGGAAGTATGTCCTTAACTGGGTTTGTTCCGCTCTCGGTTTCAGGACACATATTTACTCCATCTAATGCTGATTTAACTGGATTAGGATTTACATCATGGGAAAACACATCTGGAGATTGGGCAAGTAGTGTAGATAACTGGGGAGAAGGAGTAACTCTACCTGATTGGGCTGGAATTACAGGTGATTGGGCAAGCAGTCAAGATACATGGGCAGAAGGAAGTCTTATTCCTATAGTCGGAATTACTTATACATTTACTATAGATGCGGCAGGAAATCTTGTATTTACTCCCTATGAGCCGGAATGGCCTTTGATTGGTGATCCCAATTATATTTCAGAAGTGATAATCTCATGACGAAAAAGAAGGATGGAACAACTGAATGGCAGTGGTCTGAATTAGCTTATAGGATAGACCCAGAATTAAGCGCTCCTGAAAGAGTGTATGAGTTTGATGGTGGCAATAGAGTTTTTTACCAACCAAGGAAGGGAATTAATACCGATCATGCAAGAAATCGAAAAAAATCTTAAGTTCGTAGCGCAAGAGCATACTACAGCTAAGAATGTTGCAGAGCATCTTGAGAAA
>Ga0209756_1004712_pt1 | contig 10529 bp, 17 predicted proteins | sample ETNvirenome_6_85_FD_184071 | JGI IMG/M metagenome (GOLD analysis project Ga0209756, IMG submission 184071) | Marine viral communities from the Pacific Ocean - ETNP_6_85 (SPAdes) (version 3) | ecosystem: Environmental > Aquatic > Marine > Oceanic | place: Pacific Ocean | collected 2013-06-19
AAGAGTCACGATAGATTTACAGGGGATATAAACTCAGTATAGGGAACCTCACTGCTTAGTTCCTGTTTTTCAAGGTTCCGAAGCGAGGTGCATCCTGACTGAGATATAAACGCCATAATGATTAGGCTAATTTATTTTCATCTCTGAGGTCAATGTCTAAGCCTTTGTGCTGTTTGGTGGGTAGTAAGCTAAGTAAGCAAAACCGACTAAGCCAACGTATCTTCGAGAAAAAAATGAACGACTCTCAACTTACTACCTGTCACCCTTAGTTAAAGGCTAAGATAATCCACATCCATAACACTAAGAAGAAACCGAGTAGCATCAGCCAACCGGCTTCCCCCAAATGAGGTGGACCTTTTATGTTCATACTTTAATCACCTTTCTTATTATTTTACTTACAGTATTAGATAGTTGGTCCATATCGTCAACTAAGACATAGTTTGTAAACATCTCTCTCATAGCTGACTCACGTGCACCACTGATACCTAACTCAATTATACTCCATCCTTGTCCCTCTAAATGTTTAACTACTTTTTTAGTATGAGGAACACCAACAGAGTATCTGTAATTCTTAGCTGACGGTTCACCATCTGAGATAACAATCATTAGTTTATTACTTCCCAGTGATGGTGACTCACCTCTTACTCTTTCAGCTGAAGCTAAGATAGCCATACCATCTCTGTTCTCGCTTCGAGCAGTCATAGCTCCCATAGCCTTTACATCAGTTTGATATGATGGTGACCAGTAGCAAGACATATTAGTTTGACCCTCAGCATCCCATGAGTAACCATCAGCAGTGTGACCAAATACCCATAAGTTGAGAGCATCATTCTCTTTTAAGGCTTCACGTAAAGCTATTGCAGTGTCACGTGCTTTCTTCATTTTCCATGTTCCCATACTTCCTGACTCATCAACTAAGAGGCATACATCAAGAGGCTTATCCTCATCAATAATAGTGTTCTTGAATAAGTCTGGTCGACCGAGAGGTATCTTATGTAACATCTTTTTATCTAACTTACCTCTTCGTTGGTTACGAATAGTATACTTATTTGTGTTACCATATAGTTGTATACGTCTCTTCAGTTGACCAATGGTTTGTTTCATACTCTCTTGTCCTGTATCATAAGCATAGACTGAGTCTTCATTACTTCGTTGGTTACGCCATGTAACCTTACCTCCAGTCTTTAAACCGAGAGCCTTACCACTATCCCATGTTTCTTCTGAGTAGTCACTATCTTCTAAGTCCCTAATAGCTTTATCTAAGCTCTCTTCAATCTTTTTTACTGCTTTAGCGTAATCAGTTAATTCTAAAGGCACCTCATCATGCCCTGCTCTCACTACATCCCGACAGGCGTGTCTCTTTTCACGGTCTACATCACGTGTAATATCTTCCACTAACTTATCCAACATTCTTCCTTTCTGTTCCTCAGTAAGGGATGATTCACCATCAGTTGTCCAGTCATCCATAATCTTATCCATACTGGACTGAGCCTGTTCCATAATCTCTTCTGTAGATGGTTTCTTTTCATTCTCTTTGTCGGCCATATCTGAAGCTATTTGATACATATACTCATAAATTGCTTGAATTGCCCTGAGAGAAGACTCTCTATCTTTGTATGCCGGAGCTAAGGCCCTTGCAAAAAATCTGAGATGTTTAGCGTGTTTCTTTTTACGTTCATCATCTAAAGCTGAGGGATATCTAACAAAAGCTAAGAGAGTATTTAATATACTTCCAAACTCATTACCTTTATCATTTATCTTATCCCCGTGCTGATTGAAGTAGTGGTCTTTAACTTTTGCAATATAACTAACGAACCCTGCATGAGTCCTACTCAACTGAGATTCTATATACTCATCTTCTATTATATTACCAATATTATGTAATAAAGTTCGTTGATATCCTAATAGTTTATGCTTATCAGCATACTGAGTTTCCCATTTGAGTAATGGTTTAGTATGAACTAAGTGTAACTTCTCGTGTATAGCGAGACCAGCTACAACATCTAACTTATCATCATCACTCTCCAACAGAGAACCATCAACATAGATAAGGTTACGGTTAATACTCGAATAACTCTTATCAGTTGCAAAGTTTAATGTATGTTTCACAGTTGGGTCTACTACTTTACAAAGAGAGTCAAGATGTCTTTTATGTTTTAACATTCGAGCTTTGTTGTCTGTATCACGAGCTGAGTGACCCCACATTGAAGTCATAGCTCCCACACCACTACTCCACCATGAACCTCCACTTCCCCACGTAAAGTGAGAACCAGTTCCTCTTCCATAGAGGTCACCAGTAGAGGATACAGTTGGTGCAGTTGAGGTATAAGCCTTAGCTACACTCGGACTGATGAAAGGGTCTACGCTTTTGAACTTAATACCACAGGCTTTACAGTTCCCATGACCATCATCCTCAGCCCAGTCATCACATGCATCACAGAAGTCTTCTTCTGAGTCTGCCCAATCGTCTATTGAATGTCCGTAATCCATTTTTCTACCTTCGCTACTTCATCTACTTCTTCAGCTATAAACTTATACTGAAAACATTCGAGTGTTCTCTTAGCTGAGCCAACACTACACTTATAGATAAACATATCTTCAGCTGAGACAAGGCCGTGTGCCATCTCAACTGCTTGATTCTTACCCATAGTTGCTCTTGTTGGAACTAAGATGTCCTCATCGTTTATTAATCTTCTTTTGTAAGCACCTATATGTCTACCATTTATCTCAGTCTCGGGAAACACTTCTTTAATAATGCTTGAACACATCGCTGGTTTGAACCCCGACTGAATTAAAAACTTAGCCAACTGATGCCAGTATGTGTGTTTTCTTCTACTTGTTGTTACCATTTTATACTCCGCTGTCTTTATTGAACTGAGATACCCCAATCAGTCTCCCATAGATTGAATTACTTGTATAACTCTAACACGTTCTGAGTCATCACCTGCTTGAACAGGGTAGAAAGGTAAGCATGTATGCTTTAAAGCATCAATTAAACTCATACCATCTACAACTAACTCTGAGACTGCAAGACACATACGTGTTGAGACTGCTGTTGTTAGTTCATCTGAAGCATGTAGGTCACGCACTCTCTTAGCAAAGTCTACAATCTTATCAGCATTATAGTCATCTAACTGAGGGTTGCGAACCATAATCAGTTCCTTTTCTTTACTCATAGGTAAATATTCTAATTCATATATACCACCAGTAAATCTATCTTTCCATGCCCTATCTAAATCATGAGAAGCACCTAAATACTCTCTGCCTATGTTAGCAGTAGCGTAGAAGAATGCATCCTTGTTAACTGAGACACTGTCTGCATCCTCACTCTCATCAAGAGCTAAATACTTCTGACCATCTAAGACTGGCATGAGAATGTTAGCAAGGTCACCTGTTCGGTCACGAGTAACCTCATCTAACATAATAAAGGAATTACCTTGAATAGCGTTAACGAACCGAGATGGTTTAAACCATGTCCCTGATTCTTTATCATACTTAGTATCCCCTAACAGTTTAGCTGAGGGATTCATAGTATCACCAAAGTTAAAAGAATAAAAATCTTTATTGGTAATTCCAGCTAATATCTTACCGAGACTTGATTTACCACATCCGGATGGTCCCGTAATGAGGATGTTCTTACCTCGAAATATATTCCTTAGCATTGTGTAGAAAGTAACATTGTCTGCAAACTTAAATTCTTCTGGTATTTGAACAGAGCCTCTAAGTTTAGACATTACTGTCTCACGTTCTGGTTTTGGTTTTGGTTCCGGTTCGACGGCCGGTGCCTCATCTTGCGTGGGACTGTCTCGGTCGAATAGACTTTCGAGTCCTCCATGTGTGTCGGTTTTATCCATTTTATCTATATCCCCATCTACAGGGTCCTTTATAAGCGTATCGGTCTTTGTCTCAGTTGAGTCATCGACTCTCAGTTCATGTGTCCACATAGGTGCTTCACCTCGTGTCCATCTCTTAATTCCACGTGTATCTCTTTTCACGTGCCATATCTCACCATCTCCACCCTCTTTCTGGGTCCACTCATCAAACCATGTAGCAGACTCAGTTGGGGATGGTCTTGTTTTTCTTAGTTTAGGAAGAGGTGCCATCAGTTTGGTCTCCTTCTTCTAATGAGAGTGCGGTCGACTCTACTTCGGTCATAACCATATGTCCTCTCACCTGATACACCACTCGAAGTTCCTTTCACTTCATACTTCTTTACAGTTCGTGTTAATGTATCTAAGTCTTTTTGTTCCATTGTGCTGAGAGAGTCAATGAACTTTCCTAAGTTCTGACCAACAGACCAAGCGTTATCTTCTACACCTTCAAATGAGGCGGAGAGGAATTCTCTCAACACAGTGAAACGTTTATCTTCAGTTGACTGAACACTTAACAAAGGAACTTTGTCTGTGTGCTGAGTCATGTAATTGTTAAACTTTGTTACTGCATCAGTATTCATAGTTCACCTGTAATATAATCTTCTACTAAACAGTGTTCACAAGAGTATTTATTTACTTCGTGACCACCAGTGTCATAAGTTGAGTATTGTCCACAATCTACACAGTTCATTGTTTACCTCTGTGCAAAGTGGACTGAGCTATCCAAGCCTCAGTTCCTATTTCATGCATATACTCAGTAATGTCTCTGTAATTACCATAAGTTAAACATTGGTGTGGCTTAGGTGCAACAGAGAAATACTTCTCAGTTCGGGCGTTTCTTTTGGCCCTTATCGTGGAACCATCTACATTAGAGGTTCTATTCATCAACTGTTGAAGTTGACGTGGCGTTAATTCCTTAAGCATTTCAGCTAATTGGTCGACTTTAGTCATCAGCTTTACAGTGTATACGCCCTATATAAAGGTTTCCCCTCTTGAACTGAGAGACCAGCACGAAAAATGAACTGAGTATAAAAAACGGGGGGCTTTTTCATGCAAAACTATATATAGTTCGTGTTCCCTATATTAACTATATTAAGATATAGCTTTATTATGATATATTATTGCTATAAGTAAAGAGACTAATAGAGCTATGCTAAGTAGAGCACTCTTATGTCTTAGTATAGCATGGTTAGTAAAGCTTGTTTAGTAGAGCATTCTTAATATAGGCTTCTTAATTACTTACCCTACAGTTTCGACACGAACACATTTCGTTCAAACTGAGAACTTAAACTGGTTTTAGTTTGGGTTTTAAGCTCTATTAAGCACTTGTTTTCTCATTGGGGCTTACGGATTTGCTCAGTAGAGCCCTGAGCCCAACTGAGACAGTTTCTCATTGGGCCTTACGGACCTCCCCAGTATCTTAGTTGAGCGAACTGAGAACTATTTTCTCATTGAGCTTTACCGAGCTTTCTCACTGTGCGTTATGGCGCAACTGAGACCTTCAGTTTTCTCATCTGCGCTTACACGAGCTGAGTAGAGCGAGCTGAGGCGCCCACCCGCGTGGAAAAATTTCCCCTCTTGTGGAAAAAAAATTTTAAATAAAAAAAAGGTGTTAGCCCCCGACTTAAACGACTGCGCAGTCATAGCGTTTCCTATCTCGTTATTTCGAATATACGTTAACGATAGGTCAAGGGGCGTAACTATAAGGTGTGGGGAGGTCTCGTGTTTACCTCCAAACTTAGCGCCCAACTACATGAGTAGTTATTTAATCGCCAGTTACCTACCCTCTGTTCCTCCACCAGTTGGCTCTCGGTTCAGAAAGTAGTGCCTTATCCGATTGGGTCGGATTATTCGGCCACCACTATCAAGGGGTGCTACCCCGTGAACATAATATGGGGGAGGACACCGAAGTGTTTTCGCCTCCCCTACGTGTTTGCTTGTTAACCGCTGTGTTCAGCGTTTTATTAAGCCCTGCCTTTTTCATGGCTTTCTTCAAATCAGCTTCACTCATCTTTCCAGACTGAAGTGCAGATACTACTGAATCAACAGATGGTGCTTTTCCAGTTGCTTTCCTTTGACTTTGAAGTTGATGTGTTCGAGAGGCAACCATTGATGCTGTCTTCTCGTTTGCAGAGATGACATCACAGATTGCTACCAAACAATCATATTTTACTCCGGTTGGGTATCTTCCAGATTCCCCAACTCCAGTAAATCCTAATGAGTCCAGTAAAGAACTCACGAGCTTTTCATCCTTTGGTGCCCAAAGGTAATCCATCTTGGCCTTAGTCATACTACTCCAATAGGGTGTCCCTATATAAGCTTATCCCCTACTAACTACTTGACGTAGTTCTAAGTTCTCAAAGATGTCTGGGTTTGACAATTGAATTTCGACTGCGATTTTCTCATGACTGCCTTTCTTACCAGTTCCTACAGGAACCATTTCTTTATACATTCCATATTTACCATATGGGGTCGTGCCGATTTCAACGAAGTAATCGACTATCTCACGCTGGGCTTGCCAAGGCAAACCTCTCTTGGTCTGAACTCTGTTCATACAATACCAAGAGCACCACCCTATATAAAGCTTTTTTCACTTGAGTGGAAAAATAAGATGCGACTTCACCAATGTGGTATATACTTTGAAACAGGTCACATTGGGAGCGGTCGCCACACAGTAACGTGCCACGCGTGGACAGAGGTTACCGATTAGGGTGTGACCTGCTGACTGGCAAAAGGCGAACCTTCAGGCGAGTCAGGCGTAAACGGATAAAGAGAATTCCTTCATAGCTTCGACGAGAGACTATATAACAGGGACACAGTGATTCAAAGGTGATACAGCATATTAACTACACGTTGATTCGAAACTTTCTCGCGCGACAACCGGTAAGGGATGGGGTCAGCACTGTTCAGCTACTGTTTGTTATTTAGTGTTCGTCTACTGGCGTATGGTCTATTCTTGTCTATTTACTCAGGTCACGTGATAAGCACGTGCTTAACTGTAATTCAACAAAGGGGGCGCCCTATATAAGCTTTGCCCCGTATTGTTTAATGTCACTGACATACACATCACCGAGTTCAAATTCTCCGTAAGTGTAGTCACTTCTCACCGCACAAAACCATCGGGCTTGTGGGTTCTTGGCTTCATTCTCAGGAGCTTGATATTTCTTCAATACTCTCCATTCGAATCCTCGTGGGCCGGTCCAGACCTCATAAGGGTCATCTGTCTTTCGTGTTTTACCACATAAGTTTTTGCTCATACAATACCAAGAGCATCACCCTATATAAAGGTTTTTTCACGGGAGTGGAAAAGCGGGGGGAGGCCCTACCCCCCTGAGGTGTGAAAACAAACGAGCTATTGATTGGCCTTTTTGATAATCTTATTAGTTTTCTTTTTCCAACTGCGTTTGAGTGGTGTATCGTAGCTCATTGGTTGCACCCACAGCAAGGTGCGTCTTCACAACCACAAAGGACAATATAGTCACCAGCTTCACTTATACCGCTGATGACCATGTCGTCTAAGATGTCTAAGATAGATTTCACTTTCTCACGTCCTCAGCCAATCCTAAGCGGATGGCTTTTAGTTGGTCCAATACTCCAGAATCGATTTGGTTCTTTTGTATGGTTCTGCGTGGTGCTCTTCGGAAACGAAAGTCGTTTCTCATGTCTTGGATTTTACTCATATTATACCATTGAGTGTCCCTATATAAGGGTTTCTCTCAGTCCCCCGTCCAGAAGGTAGCAAACATTTCTGTATCGCAATCCTCACACAGTCCGCCGAATAGTTCGACATCTTCTAAGCCACAGTCTTCACATTGTTGTTCTGTCATATAATACCAAGAACAACACCCTATATAAAGGTTTTTTCACGAGAGTGGAAAAGGAGGTTGGGCTGGGGAAAACAAAAAAACCCCAGCCATAATTATACGGAGATGCGTCGCTACGTTTAACGCTCGGTGGACAGAGCTCCCGCCTCGTGCTCTGGCACGTTTTTAAAGGACTTACAAAAGGTTGCACCTTCGCCCTCACTTGTCAGGCGTCCCCTGTTGTTAGCCCACTTAATAGGTGCGATACTTTTTAGGTGTGCGCCCTAACTTGCCCTTTCCGTTGGGGGAACCTACTCCTTCGGCCTCCTTCTTACAGTCTGGGCTAACTCACGGAATTTAATCCCAGTAACCCGAAGCCACATGGAATTTATGGCTGTCGAATCTTGGGTTGTGTTTAACCAGTTCACGACTAAAAGCGAGAATCATGTCCTCACTTGCGCCGTGTGTGTTTAGTATTTCTGCGATTGCTTTAAAATGTTTCCTTGTCATATTATACCATTGAGTCACCCTATATAAGGGTTTCCTCAGCGCCTCCTCCATCTTAACATTCTCAAGAGCATGCCCTGAGTTTTTAGGGACTGTGCATAGAATTCTTCAAATTCTTGTTTGCCCCCGAGTGCGACGTAGTCGTGCCAGTTGTGTATGGTTTGTATTTCGTATTTGTCCATGATATACCAATGAGTGACCCTATATAAAGGTTTCTCACTCAGTCCTCCAATTCCATAAACTGCATGACCTTTTTCACATATCTAAAATATGCCCATGCTTCACGCTCATGCTCTTGAATCTCATCAAGGCTTAATGCTAACAATTCGGATTTCGTTTTGATTTCGTCCATAATATACCAACGCGAGTGCCTATATAAAGCTTTTTTCACCCGAGTGGAAAACCTCAGGTTTCTCATCCTGACGGCTTTCTCACCCCGACCCAATAGGTTACCCTATATAAAGGTTCTCACTCAGCCCTCTTTCTCACGCAGGCAGCTATTGTCGAATCTCTCCCAGACTGTCTCATCACCTTTCTCACCCCACACATATTTACAACCACCTTTCCAGTGTATCAGCTTATAGGGTTGACCTCGAGCATCAACCCCCTCAGCTATGATTTTACTCATTGAAACATCGCCCAGTGGTTCAATGCCTCAGCGTATGTAGCCTTTGATAAATTAACTTTACAATCCTTATTCTCAAGTTTATATTTCAAAGCACTAATAACAGCTATTGAAGTTCTACTATCCATTTTTTAATCACCCCCTTTATGTATTTGGTCTATTATATCGTGAACTATATCTAACATATAACTTCGTGTTATAACGTTATCATGACCGTATCTATTCTTTAACATTAGTTTCCAGTCATCATCAGAAATATTTATTTCAAATTTCATTTTTTAGCCTCCCTTATTCTTTTTCTGTCTTCATCAACTTCTTTAAAGATTTCATTTAATTCTTTAACTCTGTCGTATACTTCTTTTTTCCATGCTACCAATTGTTGACCTTTCATTTGATTACCCCTAAAGTCGTTTTCATCAGCCCAATAGCTGACCATACCCTTTATGACTCCGAGAGCAAAAGATTCATGGTTAAATTGCTCTCTACTGAGAGCATCACATTTATTGGCTTTTAACAGGTTTCTTTTTATTGATTCCATTATTTCACCTTATCCTAAGCAACATACACAAAAGCATATGTCCCCTTGAAATTCCATTAACCAAATTTGATTTTCTGACTTTGCAAAATATTTGCAGTTTATTTTATTTTTATCCATTTTTATTTCACCCAATTTTTTTTGGTTTAGATGGATAAGGCCGGAGCCTTACCCTATCCCCAATTTATTGTTTGCCTCCGTATTTATATCCGAAGTTACCTAATCCGGCCTCACCTTGAAGTTCTGGTTTATGACCGTATTTTCTTATGTGTTCAGCTACTAACCAAGCCTCATACTCAAGGCCAAAAAAGCGTTCTGCATGGCTGAATTCAGCCAATACGATTAATGCTATATCTTGACCTTTTTTTGGTCGGTGTTTGCTTAGTCTGTCTTTTGGGTCTCGAGTTATGCCATAATAAACGGCTTCTTCTGATATGGACCCCTCAAAGTCAGTGTCTACGAAATGATATGAAGTCTTTTCTTGAACTCTGGCTAATTTATACACATAAAAATTCTCGGTATAATTACTCATTCGTTAAACTCCATATAGCAGTCATAACACATTTCTACATTCCAGCTTTCGTGTGTTGCTTCTGTATCCATATCTAAGTCAGCGCAAGGCTCACAAAATATTTCAAATTCAGATTTAAAAACTGGTTTTTCGTCTCGGTCAATGTCACCACTTATTGACTCTTCATATCCTATTTGGATAAGCTCATTTTCTGTTAAGTTGTTTGCTTTCATTGTTTCAACCTGTCCTTACAGAGGCACCCAGTATATAAAGGATTTCGGTCAATCCGTGCTTAGCCTTTAGTTTTTTAGCTCTTTTCAAATCCTGCTTAACGTTTTTGTTTTCTCACTTTCTCACTTCGTGTATTTTCTCATTTACTCAGTAGGTCCCCCCGTCTAAAAAGAGGGGATGCACGACGATATTATCTCAACTACCCCCTTAAACAAATCGAGGCATTTTTTGAAAGTATATAATATAGCTATATAGAGATATAAGAGGTAAGCTACTATTAACAACAATATTAAGCTCTACAAAGCACACCTCAGTTGGAGGACAGAAACCTTTATATAGTGTCAAAGGTTAAAATTATACGTATGACAACTAAAACGCAAAACTCCATAAAATGGACATGTAATGAAATCAGGGATTTGCTAATTAGCAAGAACAAAGCCTACGG
>Ga0209756_1004718_pt1 | contig 10521 bp, 10 predicted proteins | sample ETNvirenome_6_85_FD_184071 | JGI IMG/M metagenome (GOLD analysis project Ga0209756, IMG submission 184071) | Marine viral communities from the Pacific Ocean - ETNP_6_85 (SPAdes) (version 3) | ecosystem: Environmental > Aquatic > Marine > Oceanic | place: Pacific Ocean | collected 2013-06-19
TGCCACGGTAGAAGGTAAGAGGGGTAGAGAAGTAGATAGTTTCAACTCGAAAAAGGAAGCACTTCAAAAGTGCAGAGATTATAACAGGTATCAGGCTGAATATGAGGAGAAGATGAAATGACGGATGGATGTAAGTGGGTTATAGACATAGAAGACAATAAGCAAGAAGTCAAAAAGCGCACGTTTATAGATGCTGATGGTAACGAGCAAACAATTCCTGAATGGGTAGGTAATCTAAAAGGATCACCTGGACCTGGAGGGTCACCAAAAGCTATTAGAAGAGCAAAGAGACGACGCCGTAAGCATAAGTTCATAAAGCTGTTTGGCTTAGGTCCATATGCTAAGAGAAGTCGTTGGAATGGCAAACCAAAGGTTGGTGATATTTATTCGACTAAGGGTGTTGCTGATTTTGAGACTGCACGATACGATGGCATTGAAGATGTGCTTGTTACTAAGGTACATAAGAAGCATGTTGAAGTGTGTCTTGTTGAGAGCGTATGGGTTCGTGGATACTGGGTTCAAACGGTAACAGATTTACATATCATACCAGAATATATAAAGTATCCAACCTTTTACCATAAAGAAGGCATCTTTATTTGTGCTGACATAGTTGGTGCGGTTACGTTTGATCGTTTGCAAAGTGTTGCTGGGTGCGATTGGAAGCATTCTACTTCTATCAGTAAAGATATTGTTCCCCTATTGTATAATGGGGGATCAGGTCTTTGGCCTGATGAATATCATGCTGATATTGGTTTGCCTTATCATCGTGGTCGGTTAGATCCTAGGTGGCATTTGAAAGAAGAGCAGGTAGATCGTATTCATGCGGCATGTCGTGCTTCTACTGTTGAATTAGTAGGTGACGATTTTGATGATTTAATGAGGAATGATGATGATGCGTAAGGAGATGCGTGAGGCAATACAAGAAGCGGTTTGGATATTTATTGGATTGGCTTTGGTTACCACAATGTTTGTAATGTTCTGTGGTTTCTTGGCCGGAAGGATGGTTGGTAATGGATAAGGAAGTAAAAGAGTTAATAGTGCCGGCTAAGCCTAAGCGTGGAACTGATCTATGGCATATCAATATGTTGTGTGCGTGTATGGATTATTTCTCGCCGGTTCAAACTGAGTATAAATACCTAAAGGAGAGAGTAGAAGCACACTTGCAGAATATAGAACAAGAAAGCTAAAGAATATCGCTTCCAATCGTCTAGTGGTTAAGACATCAGACTTTCAATCTGAAAACCGGAGTTCAATTCTCCGTTGGAAGACTAAGTAAGGATAGCCTTACAACAGTATAAAAGGATACCATACCCCTGGTGTCATTCAATAATCGCTCCAATAATGAAAATATTGGCTCGTTTTGGTAATAAAGGTTTATTTTTATTTAAATATTGACCAATATTGGCTAATATTTCTTTATTTTTAAATATATGCCGCGTGGCATTTTTTAGAAGGTCAATAATGCTCCTACCATTAAGGTAATCAATAGTTGAATGAATACTTCAAACAATTCTAGATGAAATAACCCGAACAATTATTGATGAATATTCTTGAGAATTCTGGCGAATTTTAATGCGGAAATTCCGGTCGGAATTGATGATGAATATGGTTGGAAGTATTGCTGTATTTGGGGTGCTCAACTATTGGGTAAGTAGTTGATCCTGGAGATGAGTTAGTCGTCGGCATTGGTGTGTGAATACGTATATTCAGCCAGCCGGCAATAATGTATCTTTACATTATGGTAATGTTTGAAACAATGATTAGATTAATTAAATTTAAAATTTTTTTTTAATAATGGCTTTGTAAATTTACAACAGATCGATAATGTAAATTTACAAATTCCAAGGGAGTAAATTTACAAGGTGTGGTAAATTGTACACCCTTGTAAATTTACATGGGATGCCGCGTGACATTTTTTTGAACGTCAATAATATAAATTTGATTAACTTAATAAATAAGTGAAACAATTATGTAATATTTGTTCATGAAATTCTTGTGTAAATTCGTGCAGAAAATAGTTTGGAAATTTATGGAAATTCGTGCAGATAAATGTTTGTAAATTGTAGCGATAATCATGTACGAAATTTTTGTAGTGTAAATTTACAAATTCCTAGGGCAGACTCGATGTAAATTTACATCTCGTCGGGACCGTATGTTGGGCGTCCATGCCGCCATCCTTAGGGAATGACCCGTAATATTACGGCAAGAGCATGGACGCCCAAATTTATACGGTGGTTAGGAGTGTGATCCTAGGCCGTTCGCACGACGAATGGCAGGTCACTTTCGGTCCAACGAACCGAAATTTGCAACCAGCCAGCCTTCGCGGCCGCGGTTTTGATCGTGCCTCGAATTTTACTCCGCGCCTTGGCCTCAGCGGCCTTGACAGCGGGCAAATTTACCAGCAGTCCCATTCCCACGGGACAGCCCTCCAGCATGGTGGAAATTTCCACCGCTAGCGGGCTGGGCTTCCGACCCCGACCGGGGATGATCCCGTCGAAATCGTCAGGATTCACAAACGACTTTGAGGTCGCCATGTAATTTTCCTTTGTTCACCACCGACCAAACGTGTAATTTTCCGTCGGCTGACCAGAATCGTTTTCGACGCGACCCCGGCCACGAACCAACCATAGTCGCCACCAATGTTACATCTGAATCCTCCTCCCGAATACGGAAATGTAAATTCGGGCCTGGAAATTACAAATGCCCCGTCCAAATATTACATCCATAATAACGTAGACAATAATGTAAATAGAAATTTACATTCATTCTCAATAATATCTATGTGAATTTACATAATCATTCAAATAATGTGATGTAAAATTACACAGCTCGCTGGGTTTGCAAATTTACATAAAGGTAAATTTGCAAACCCATCGGCAAATGTAAATTTACATGGCCGGTGTAAAGTTACATGTAAATTTACATCGGTCCAGGCGCGTAAAAATCCCCCGCCGTGCAATGTTACACACGGCGGGGGATTATTACACGGCCGCTAGGCCGCCCGGACCACGAACGGCTGGTTCTTGTCGGTCCACCTGACCGACACCCGAACCCATCCGACCATCTTCGCCCCGGTCACGATCTGACCGCGGACCCGACTCCGGTCCTTCGCTTCTGACGCCGTGACACTCTTCAGCGTCAGCAACGTGCCCTGCCCGACCGGGCAGCCCTTCAGTTCGGCGGCGATGGTGCCCGCGATGGCCGACGGCTTGCGCCCGCGACCCGGAATCACTCCGCTGAACTCTTCTGGCTTGATGAAGTTGCTCATGTAATTTTCCTCAATCTTTGTGGTTATGGTTGGCGTGGTCGGGAGAGGCGACCGGACGCATCGAACGGCTGGATGTTACATGTCCCATACGGGCCGTAGTTCCGGGTGCGATGCCGTGTTCCTCTCCCAACCACGAACCCAACCTAGTCCACGAACCCTGTCTATCTGAATCCTGCTACCGAATACGAAAATGTAATTTCCGGGTCTAGAAATTACAAACCTCCGACCTGGAAATTACAAAGTTCCGACCTGGAAATTACAAAGCTCGCCAATAATATTACACGTAAAATTACAATTTATTCAATAATGGCAATGTAAATTTACACAGCTCCACTGGTTTGTAAATTTATGCGAAGCCTAAATTTACAAACCCGTCGGATATGTAATTTTACAAGCGGAACGAGGAAAAAAGAAGGAGCAGCGAAACTTACACCCGTCGATGTAAGTTTCCACTGCTCCTTCTCTCTGGCTGAAATTTTATCCGTTCGCTGTCCCTAGCGTGGTGGATTCCAACCAGCCACGCCCCGCGGGACGGTTGCGGGACAGTACCGGGCCGCACTTCTCGCGACACGGTGCCCAGCCAGACTAGGCACCCCGAATATTACATCTGTTCTTCCCAGCGCTGCGACGGCCAGTAACTGGCTGGCCGCATTCGCACCACCCCGTCCCTAGCATCTTCTTCGGATAACATTACATTCAGTTCTTCATCCGGCGACCAGTTACATTCGACCGTCAGGTCGGCCGGGGCTTTGGTCTTTTGATATGTAATTTCCGATATCCATTCCCCGTCCGCATAAACTTTCACCAGCGGGCGTTGTGTTCGATACCATTGCTGAATCCGAATCATTCCCGGGATTCGGCGTAATTTTAGCGAGCGCATTAGGAATGACCGGCCGATATCTGTCATCGTCGCCCGGTAGTTCGGATCTTCAGAACGCCAACCGACGTAGATCCAGAATAGGTTCTTCATGTAATTTTCCTCTCATAGAGTGTGTGGTGTAGTCGGAGCCGCACGGGTCCCTCTACGTGGAAACTTACAGCAGACCTGCCTCGCTTCCCGATCGCTGGTGGGCGATCTTCCGTGGTATTCGTCACGGCCCCGACTACGAAACCAAAACTAGACGACGGAAGCCATTTTTCTGAATCCTCCTATCGAATTTACATGATTTATTTTCGGGTGGAATAATGTGATTAGAAATTTACATCTCAATAATAATAGGTAATTTATATGTAAATTTGTGCTCAAATAATAGAATGTAAAATTACACTTCCACTGGTTTGTAAAATTACGCGAAGCGTAAATTTACAAACCCGCCGGCGATATAAATTTGTATGTAAGATTACATCTGCTGATGATGATGTAAACTTACATCCGCTTGCGTAAATTTACAAATGGATTGGGCAAAAAAAAGGGGCGGGGGCACCACCGCCCCCGGCGTTCAACGGCGGAGGCGGTGGCGCCCCACCCTCTCCCGTTGCTACTAGCCAAGGGTGAGGGTGGGGCAGCGGTGCGCCCTACTGTCCCGACTCCGCGCCCCGCTGCTGGCAGGCCACCGCGGGGATGACTGTCCGTGTGCAGCACGCGAGCACCGTCGATCAGAGGATCGAACGAAAGGGGCTGAGAGGGGGGTCGGCGTGAGAGACGCACCGCTTCCACCAACTACAGACTCCCACACGTTCCCCGCTTTTCTGAATCCTGCTCCCGGATTCCAGAAAAGTTTCTTGGCCCAGAATAGCCCAGTCATCCGCCAGCAACATAATCTTACATCGTCGGCAACATAATCTTACATATAAAAATATATAAATCTACAAATAATATGGATAGAAACTTACAAATTCATTCAAATAATAAAGACATAAAATTACACTTCTACTGGTTTGTAAATTTATGCGGAGCCTAAATTTACAAACCCGCCGACTGTGTAATTTTACAACACTCCAGGTGTAAAGAAAAGGGCAGCCGAAATTTACTCCGACTGCCCTTAACTTTACAATCCCCAGCGTTCTCTCCACATCTTCGAAATTTCCATCGCCTGCGACTGACTGGTGCAGGGCAATGTAAATATCATTGAGTCGGACGAATCGCCCGTGGGAGACTGAACCCACACATCGACCCGCCAGAAAGAAGCGTCGTCGTTGCAATTTTCCACGACTGCTGCGACTGCGCCTTTCCACGGCAGAGGCCAGACAGGGGTGGTAGTGCGGGCCATGTTGATAGTTGGCCGGGTTCGTGTTTCATTCATTGTAATTTTCCCTTCGTTGGTTACTTCGGAGTGGGAGGAGGGTGCCACCTAACGAGGCTAACCTCGCATTTCGGCGCATCGGCTTCGCCGGGACCCCATGTACCGGCGAGGCATAACCAGCGCAACGGAATATTACATCCCGAACGTCTGGATGACACCCTCCACGTGGAGGTGCGGGGAATCGAACCCCGGTCCCCTGACGTTCCGACATGCGGCTTTCGTCAGGGTCGATACCAATTCACCCCCGTGTAAGTTTAGCACACCTACAAAGCGGGCCGGGGAGTTTCACCCCGACCCGCCCCGCGGGGAGCCTTACGGCATCTACCCAACGGTGTAGGCGGTGTAGTCGGAGCCTCTAGCGGGTCCCTCTGCGTCGAAACTTACAGCAGATCTGCCTCGTTTCGCGGTGGCTGGTGGGCGACCTTCCGCGGTATTCGCTATGGCCCCGGCTACAGAGATAGATTGCCACACGTTCTCCGGTTTTCTGAATCCTGCTCCCGAATTTACAATATTTATTTATGCCCAATAATACGTCCTGGAATTTACAATTCAATAATACACCCTGGAATTTACAAAGCTGGCAATAATGTCTTATCTAAATTTACAAGCATACTCAAGAGCGAGGCGTGTAAATTTACAAATTCTATGGGAGTAAATTTACAAGCCCAAATTTACAAGTTCCTAGGGCATTGTAAATTTACAAACGGATCGGCAAAAAAAAGGGGAGACCGCCGACCGGCTGCCCGTTGGGGACTTACGCCGGTCGACGGTCGGCCCGGTCAAGGGTCTCGCCCGTGGCGCCATTTCTGGTTGGTGCGAGGATGACCGGACCGCCAGCGTCGCACCCCTGCTCAATGTGGGCAGTGCCGTGTCGAACGCTGGCTCAAGTGGAACGGACGGGAATCGAACCCGCACGTGGAAGGGTCTCTAGTCCTTCCCGTTGCGCCTACACCGTCCCGGTGTAATGTTAGCGAAGGGTGGTGGTGCCCCACCCTCGCCCGTTGCTACTGGCCAAGGGGAGGGTGGGGCGGGAGTACGCCAGACTGCCCAGTCCCGTGGAGCGCCGCTGGCCGGGTCACCGTGGGGATGACTGTCCGCGTGCAACGGGCGAGCGCCGCCGATCAGTGGATCGGGCGAAGGCTCCTGAGAGGGGGACTGGCGTGTGACGTACTCCCTCCACCACCAACAGATTGCCAGACGTTTGCCCATTTTCTGAATCCTGCTCCCGAATCCAGAAAAGTAATATTCACAATGTTAGGGTTGCCTAACACGGCAACATTTGAATAAAAAGAAAGTTTACATCGGGGGGAGGAAATAGAAAATTACATCCTGGTTCAGTAATAGCCATGTGAATTTACAAATGAGCTTAATAATCGTTTATGTAAATTTACACTTCTGCTGGTTTGTAAATTTATGCAGAGCCTAAATTTACAAACCCGCCGGCGATGTAAATTTGTTTGTAAACTTACCTCTGCCGGCGATGTAAAATTAGCCCGCCAGCGCAGGGCCAGCGGGCGATGTAAGTTTATCCTGGGGGCGTCGGGCGTGGTAGGTGGGCCTCGAGCCACGCCCCGACTTTGGCCGAAAACGGGCAATGCGCCCCGACCGGCCGATCCTAGGAATCGGCACGCCGGGGCGCATCACTTCCGAAACGTAAGTTTCGGCACGATGAGGAGCGTCCTCTACAGACCCGATCTTTGGGGAGGTTCGCAGGCGGTATGGACCCTTAGGTGTCCTAGCCGGGATGACTCCCCGGCATTTTCAGCGTGCGCCACGGATCAGCGGATCCGATGGATATTCCCACAGTTAGAGATCGGCGGAAGGTCAGCACACCACAGCCCGTAGCGGCGCCTTAAAAGGTGTGGACGCTTCCCCATCAACTACAGAATGGCATACGTTCGCCCATTTTCTGAATCCTCCTCCCGGATTACAGAAAAAGTTTTTCGGCCTGGAATGGCCTAATCAGCCACCGGCAGCGTAATCTTACATACGGAGATATGTAAATCTACAAATAATAGGGATGCAAACTTACAAATCTATTCAAATAATGCAGACATAAATTTACATATTCTCCGGGTTTGTAAATTTAGCGGTATTAAATTTACCAACCCGCCGCCGTAAATTTACACAGGCGCCTGCCGGCTGAAAGTTACAAACTGATTTGTAATTTCCAGGCATCCTTCCCCGATGTAACATTAGCGGGGGCCGATGTAATCTTAGGTCGTGGTGGGCGATTCGTCGAAGATTACATCTGCCGGGTGGACCGGAATGTCGTCGTCGTTCTGCTCCCAGTATTCGCGGGATGCATCGGCTTCAGCCTTTGCCGTCAATATTACAGCGTCCGTGACCCGTGACCCGTGGACCAGATCTAACATTAGATCGTAGACGTATTCGGCAGAATGATCGGATGTTACACGGGCCGGGGCGGCGACCGTAACCAGCGCGGGTGCGGCAATCCGCATGGCGGCTAGTTCGTCGCGGTTCTTCAGGGTACGAACGGTCAGCGTGTCGGCTAGCGACGCGTTGTAGGCGTGGCGGTTGTTGACGATTCTGGTTTTTACATCGGCCATCGTTTCGTAGACGGCGGGCTTGACGATCTCGCCGCCACGCTTGACTGCCTTCTTTGTAATGTTCGGGGAGATGAATATTACGCCGCCCATGACGAACCCGTCACCTACAGGCTTAACCATCATGGCATAGGCCCGACAAGCGGTGCGAATCTTACATCCGCTACAGATCTTCAGAGCGGCCGCGATCCTCGCCGTCTGCGCTTCCGGCTTTTCCTTGTCCACCGGCCAATGCGGGTTTGTAATTTTCCGCACCCGGCTGGTGTCCTTGCAGGAATCGTAGTGCATGTACACCGGGACGGACACCGGGACCATCTCGCCGTCAGCGTTGGCGGGCATGGCGCACGTTCCGGCATGGCGGACGCTCTCCCATGCGGTCAGCACCGTTTCGATGCGGCGATGGTTTGTAACTTTCACCCGGCGGGTGGCTTCCTTGACGAAAGCGGTGGCACGGGTGCGCCGTGTAATATTAGGGGTTGTGGACATGTTGTCCTCCTTGTTGGGGTGAAACTCTCGGGCTGATCGCATGCGATCAGCCTATCACTCATTTATGTAAATTTGGCACTGGGAGGCTGTTTTGGGCATTACGATTAGGTTACAATGTCGTCACTCTAAGTGATCTTTACACACTACTTAGAGTGGTCGCCTGGATTTGCGTTGTAATTTTACATCGCTGGCAATAATGCCGAATGTAAATTTACGAATACGTTCAAATAATATTATATGTAAATTTACATTTCGCTGGGTTTGTAAAATTAACACCAACAATTTTACAAACCCCCCGACGTAAATTTACAAATGGAATAAGAAAAAAAAGAAGGAGCAGCGAAGTTTGTAAGCTTCGCTGCTCCTCCCAAATTTACAACAACACGTTGGGGGTGCCCTCAATCTTGACCCGGTTGAAGGCGGCGTGCGCCGCGGCCTCCCACATGTCGATGTCGGTATGTAAAATTTCGTCGTTCCCCGTGGCCCAGTCAGGCCGCGCACCGGGCCGACGCGGGGCAAGCCTCCCGGCACTTGTAATTTCCATCCACCGCAGGGCCACTTCCGACGGGGCCGGTGTGAATACCACCGCGCCGCGGCCGGGGAACAGGACCGCAAACCGGTCAAGGCGGGAAACGTCGCGCAGGTCCGCGTCGTCAACCGCCGTGGCAATATTACACCATGCCAGAAAGGCACCGGCACCCTCGCGGGCACGCAACTTGTAAATTAGGTTCTTCATAATAGTTTCCTTTTTGGTTGGGAACTTCTGGGCTGATCGCATAGCGATCAGCATATCAGCCATTTGTGTAAAATTGGATTGCAGAGGCTGTTTTGAGCATTACAATCAGGTTACAATGTCGTCACTCTGGGTGGTATTTACACCACGGAGAGTGAACGGCGATTCGAATTTACAAATATGTTCAAATAATACAGACGTAAATTTACATATTCCCCGGGTTCGTAAATTTGTCGGTGTTAAATTTACGAACCCGCCGAAATTTACAAATAGAGTTTGTAAATTACAGCCCCCGACCTGCTGGCCGGGGGCTGTAAATTTCAGCGGATATTCAGGCGGTGTAATTTTCCATCCATGCGGGGTTTTCGCAATCGCACTCCTCGCAGACGTTGTAACATTCGGGGCAAATCTTGTCGAACCCTTCGCCTGTGTAATTTTCCATCATTCACTTTCCTTTCGTTGGCATGGCGCGCATATCGCGTCCACGTTGTATCGGGAGAGAACGGTCGTGCAGCCTCGAATTTTACAAACCTTTGCCGGGGGTGCTGGGCAACCACCTAGGGTCCGACTACGCCTGCCGCTAGTCGCGAGAATCATCGCGCGGATCCTTTCGTTCGTAACGGTGCAATTTTTCATTAGTCATTCTCCTTTTCTGGCATCCGGTCGGCGTTTGATGCCGCCCGAATATGTGCGGGAATTTCATCGAATGTTACATCGTCTAGGGTTCCCGAATTTACACCAGCCGATGCTTTCCGTAGTTGATCGTCGGTCATCATCCGGCCGATCAGTAGATCGGCCAGAATGTCACGAACGTATTCGACCGAATGATCGCTGGTGTAATTTTGCGGCTTCGCTACCCGGATGCTTGCGGGCATCCCGATCTTGAATGTTACAAGATGACCCATGCCCCGGATCTTCGAATCGCGTGTAACTTTAGCGTCGTGGTCGACCCGATCGGCAACGATCCGGCGACGCATCGCGGCGACCGTTTCGATCACAGCCTTTTTTGTAATTTTCGAACGTCCATCGCCAAGATCGACGGTCACGGCTGGGACCAGCGTGCGCGGAGTGGAAAAGTAAATTCCGCCGACAACGTGACCCGGCTCCAGCGGGGGCTTTATCGTCGCGTAATTTTCGCAAGCCTTTTGGACCGGGCAGGTGGCGCAAATTCGCAACGCGGCCGCGACCCGCGACGTGCGGGCCTGTCCCGATTCACCGTCGATC